>Ga0247839_1000490_pt1 | contig 70251 bp, 69 predicted proteins | sample LaCruzMarch2015__6_FD_192405 | JGI IMG/M metagenome (GOLD analysis project Ga0247839, IMG submission 192405) | Freshwater microbial communities from meromictic Lake La Cruz, Castile-La Mancha, Spain - LaCruzMarch2015_16m | ecosystem: Environmental > Aquatic > Freshwater > Lake | place: Spain...
CCAAGGCCTCGCAGCGACCGCCCTTGACGTTGAAGCTGAACTGGCCCACCTGATAGCCGCGGGCCTTGGCCTCCACCGTGGCGGCGAACACCTGACGGATCGGATCGAAGGCGCCGGTGTAGGTGGCCGGATTGGAGCGGGGCGTGCGGCCGATCGGGCTCTGGTCGATCACGATCACCTTGTCAATCGACTTGATCCCGCGCAGCTCCTCCATCCCGGCCGGGAAGGGCACCTTGAGGCCGAGCTTGTGCTCCAGGGCGGGATGGAGCAGTTCGTTCACCAGGGTGCTCTTGCCGCTGCCACTCACCCCGGTCACGCAGACCAGCCGGCCGAGGGGAATGTCGACATTGAGGCCCTGCAGGTTGTTGCGGCGGCATTGCACCAGGGTGAGCGTGCGGCTGCCGGCACTGCGGCGCTCGGCGGGGGTGGGAATCGAACGGCGCCCGCTGAGATAGGCGCCGGTGAGCGAATCCTCCGCCTCCAGCAGGTTCTGCAGGGAACCCTCCGCCACGATGTGGCCGCCATGCACGCCAGCCCCCGGGCCGATGTCGACCAGATGGTCAGCGGCGCGGATCGTGTCCTCGTCGTGCTCGACCACGATCAGGGTGTTGCCCAGGTCGCGCAACTTGAACAGGGTGGCGAGCAGGCGGTCGTTGTCGCGCTGGTGCAGGCCGATGCTGGGTTCATCCAGCACGTAGAGCACACCGGTGAGGCCGGCGCCGATCTGGGTGGCCAGGCGGATCCGCTGGGCCTCGCCGCCGGAGAGCGTCATGGCCGGGCGATCGAGGCTGAGGTAATCAAGCCCCACATCCAGCAGGAAGCGGAGCCGCATGCGAATCTCCCGCAGCACCAGATCGCCGATCTGGATCTGGCGAGGGTTGAGCAGGGGGGGTGAACCCTCGGCAGCGCCGACCCCCATCAGGGCCTCGATCCGCTCCAGGGTGTCGGCCACGCTCACATTGGTGAGCTCGGTGATGCCGTAGGGCCCCACCTTGACGGCAAGGGCCTCGGGCCGCAGCCGCAGGCCGCGGCAGGTGGCGCAGGGCACCAGATCCAGATACTTCTCCAGCTTCTGGCGCACCGCCTCGCCGCTGGCGTCGCGCAGCTGGCGCTCCAGGATCGGCAGGATGCCCTCGAAGGGCCGCAGGTAACCGGGGCCTTTGGCGTAGCGGCTGTCGGCCTTGACGGCGATCGGCTCGGGACTGCCCTTCAGCAGGATGGTCTGCTGATCCTCGGTGAGCTGATTCCAGGGCTGCTTGATCTCGAAGCCGAAGGCCTCGCCGACGCTGAAGAGCAGGGAGAAGTAATAGCTGTTGTCCTTGTCGCTCCAGGGGGCGATCGCCGCATACACCGGCAGGCTCGGATCCGGCACCACCCGCTCAAAGGTGAAGGTGCGCAGATGGCCGAGGCCATGGCAATCGGGGCAGGCGCCGTAGGGGCTGTTGAAGGAGAACAGCCGCGGTGAGAGCTCCTCCATCACGGCGCCATGCACCGGGCAGGCGAAGTTCTCGGAATAGAGCCGCTCCCGCTCCACCCCCTCCGGAAGTTCCTCGCCGGCCTTGGGCACCACTTCCACCAGCGCCAGGCCATCACCCCGCTTCAGGCAGGTGCGCAGCGAATCGGTGAGCCGCTCGGCGATGCCCTCGCGGGCCACCAGCCGATCCACCACCACCTCGATGTGGTGGGCGTGGTTCTTGTCAAGCTCGATGTTGTCGGAGAGTTCGCGCACCTCGCCGTTGATGCGCACCCGGGCGAAACCTTCCGCCACCAGGCCACTGAGCAGCTTGGTGTGGGTGCCCTTCTTGCCCCGCACCACCGGCGCCAGCAGCTGGTAGCGGGTGCCCTCCGGCAGGGAAAGGATCCGATCGACCATCTCATCGATGCTCTCGGGCCGGATCGAGCGGTCGCACTGGGGGCAATGGGGCTCGCCGGCACGGCCGTACAGCAGCCGCAGGTAGTCCTGGATCTCCGTCACCGTGCCGACGGTGGAGCGGGGGTTGTGGCTGGTGGATTTCTGGTCGATCGAGATCGCCGGGGAGAGCCCCTCGATCGCATCCACATCCGGCTTGTCCACCTGGCCGAGGAACTGGCGCGCATAGGCCGAGAGGCTCTCGACGTAGCGCCGCTGGCCTTCCGCAAAGATCGTGTCGAAGGCCAGGGAGCTTTTGCCGCTGCCGCTGACGCCGGTGAACACCACCAGGCTGTTGCGCGGAATGGTGAGGTCGATGTTGCGCAGGTTGTGCTGGCGCGCGCCGCGCACGCGGATCACGTCTTCAAGGCTCCCCTCCAGGTTGAGGCTGCCATCACCAGCCGAAGCCTTGCCTGCCGCTTTCTCCTGCCCGTTGACGCCGGCCAAGCGACCCATGCCTTCTGTCCGTCAGCCAACGAGTGTACGAAGCAGGACCTGGCCCCGATTCAGGCGGCTCCCTGGCCCAGCAGGCTGGCGGCATAGCTGCGGGTTTCCCCGGAATCACCACCGGCCAGTTCAGCCAGCTCCCGCTGCCGCGCCTGGGTGTCCCGCAGGCGGGACACCCGCGTGAGCGTGCGGCCCGCCTCCACCTGCTTACTCACCTGGAAATGGTGGTCGGCGGCGGCGGCCACAAGCGGTTGGTGGGTGACGCAGAACACCTGGCGGCGCTGGCCCAGGCGCCGGAGCAGCGCCGCGATCGCCCCGCTCACCCGCCCGCTCACGCCGGCGTCGATCTCATCGAAGAGCAGGGTGACGTGGGGATCGGCCGCCGCCAGGCAGGTGGTGAGCGCCAGCAGAAAGCGGCTCATCTCGCCACCGGAGGCCACCTCCTGAAGAGGGGCGAGCGGCTGGCCTGGATTGGCCGCGAACAGGAACTGGACTCGGTCAGCGCCGTCCTCCTTCGGCTCGGTGGGTTCCACCGCGACGCTGAACCGCACATTGGCCAGGCCCAGCGGCCGCAAGGAGTCCATCAATTGCTCCTGGAGGCCCTGGGCCGCCTTGGTGCGCAGTTCGCTGAGCCGGCCACAGGCCCCATCCCGCTCACGCCGGGTCAGGGTTTCTGCCATTTCGAGGTCCTGCAGCGCCGCCCCGCCGCCACCGGGGGCCAGGTGCTGGCGGAGGCGGTCGCGGAGCACGATCAGGCCAGCCAGATCCTGGCCATGGCGGCGCTCGAGGGCCTTCAGCTGGGCAATCCGCTCCTGCAGTGCGGCCAGGCTCTCCGGGTCGCTCTCGAGGCCGGCACCGTAGCGATTCAGCTCCCTGGCGAGGTCCTGCACCTGCAGCAGGATCTCGCCGCAGCGCTGCCGCAGGGGTTCGAGGCTGCCATCAAGGCCGCTGATCCCCTGCAGCTCCTGGTCGCAGACGCCGAGGTGATCCAGGGCTGATGGCATCCCCTCCGCTCCTTCCACCAGGCGGCCCAGCAGGGTCATCACCCCCTGCTGCAGGCGCACCCCATGGGAGAGCCGGTCCTGTTCCTGCTCCAAACGCTGCCGCTCGTGGGGATCGTCGAGCCGGGCGGCTTCGAGGTCATCGAGCAGGTGCTGGTTGTGTTGGCGGTCGACCTCCAGCCGTTGGCGGTCAGCCCGGGCTTCAGCCAGGGCTGCCGCCGCCCGCTTCCAGGCCCGGTAGGCCGTCCGAACCGGTACGGCGGCCGCGGCCAGGGGATCGCCGCCGAAGCGGTCCAGCCAGCGCCGCTGCTGGCCGGGACGGGCCAGCTGCTGGGTCTGGCCCTGCACAGTGAGATCCAGCAACAGGGGGCGGAGTTCCAGCAGCTGACCACGGTTCACCGCCACCCCGTTCAGCCGGCTGCGGCTCTGGAGCCGATCCGCCGTCTGGCGCCACTCGCGGCTGAGCAGCAGCTCCGGTTCGTCGCCGTCGAGATGCTGCTCCGCCAGCCAGGCCTGCACCGGCGCCGAGAGCTCAAAACTGGCCTCGATCAGGCCCCGCTCACACCCCTGGCGCAACAGCCGAGCCCCCTGGCTGCCCTGGGCGCCGCCGAGCAGGGCATCGAGGGCATCGAGCAACAGGGATTTACCGGCGCCGGTTTCGCCGGTCAGCACCGTGAAACCCCGGTCGAAGCTGAGCTCCAGGCCGTCGATCAGGGCGATGTTCTCGAGGCGCAGGCCCGTGAGCACCACGGTCTCCGGTCAGTGGCCCGACCGTAGCGGTGGCTGGATTCGTTTAGAAGAGGTGAAGTGCTCCTCCCCACGATGGTTCGCTCCGACAGCGGGGGCGCCCCGCCCGAGCTCAGCGATTTCATCGAAGCGGCGGGCCTGCTTCGCTACGACCCGGAAGCGATCAGCCGCATCTACGCCGGCCATCCGCAGCGGCTGGTGCGGAGGCTCTGGCAGACGCTCGTGCCAATCGGGCTGTTTCTGCTGGGGGTGGGCTTCGACCGCTTCAGTGGCCTGCTGGCCAACCCGGAGCGGGCCCAGGCCCGCGCCACGGAATGCGCGGATCTGCTGGCCAGCCTGGGACCCGCCTTCATCAAGGCGGGTCAGGCCCTCTCCTCGCGGCCCGACATCGTGCCGCCGGTGCTGCTGGAGGCCCTGGCGGAACTGCAGGATCAACTGCCGGGCTTCGACAGCGCCCTGGCCATGGCCTGCATCGAAGAGGACCTCGGTGCTCCGGTGGAGGAGATCTATGCCGAACTCGACCGGGAACCGATCTCGGCCGCTTCGCTGGGCCAGGTGCACCGGGGCCGGCTCAAAGGCGGTCAGGCAGTGGCGGTCAAGGTTCAGCGACCGGGCCTGCGGGAGCAGATCACCCTCGATCTCTACATCGTGCGGAACATCGCCGCCTGGCTGAACCGCAATGTCCGGTTGATTCGCAGCGACCTGGTCGCCCTGATCGATGAGCTCGGCCAGCGGGTGTTCGAGGAGATGGACTACCTCAACGAAGCCACCAACGCCGAGACGTTCGCCCGCCTGCACCGCCACAACCCCCGCATCGCCGTACCAGCCATCTACCACCAGGCCACCAGCCGGAGGGTGCTGACGATGGAGTGGATCGATGGGGTCAAGCTCACCAACCTCAAGGCGGTGGAAGCCCTCGGAATCGACCCCGATGACATGGTGCGGGTGGGGGTGAACTGCAGCCTGGAGCAACTGCTGGAGCACGGCTTCTTCCACGCCGATCCCCACCCCGGCAATCTGCTGGCGATGGCGGACGGTCGGCTGGCCTTCCTCGATTTCGGCATGATGAGCCAGGTGAGCCGCGAATCCCGCACCGGGCTGATCCAGGCGGTGGTTCACCTGGTCAATCGCGACTTCGACGCCCTCTCCACCGATTTCGTCACCCTGGGGTTCCTGGGAGAACAGGTGGACCTGCAGCCGATCGTGCCGGCCTTCGAGGCGGTGTTCGGCCAGGCCCTGGAGATGGGCGTGAGCCGGATGGATTTCAAGGCCGTCACCGACGACCTCTCGGGGGTGATGTATCGCTTCCCGTTCCAGGTTCCTCCTTACTACGCCCTGATCATTCGCTCCCTTGTGACCCTGGAGGGCATCGCCCTGAGCGTGGACCCGGAGTTCAAGATTCTTGGTGCCGCCTATCCCTACTTCGCCCGCCGCCTGATGGAGGATCCCGATCCGGCCCTGCGCCGCAGCCTGCGGGAGATGCTCTTCGAGGGCGAGGACTTCCGCTGGCAGCGCCTGGAGAACCTGATCAGCAGCGCCTCCCTCCAGGACCAGCTCGACGTGGAAGGGCTGCTCGATCAGGTGCTCGATTTTCTGTTCTCACCCCGGGGGGGGATGCTGCGCCAGCAACTGGTGGACGCCCTGGTGGACCGGGTCGATGCGGTGGGCTGGCAAGCGTTTCAGAACCTGGGCCGCCGACTGCCGAAGCGGCTTCAGCCGCCTGGGCTTCGCGGCGCTCGTGCGGCGAGCCCAGAGGATTCGCTGCTGGGCCTGGCACCGATCGAGCCCTTGCTGGAGATCCTGCGGTCCTTGCCAGGGTTCGAACCCCAGCTGCTGCTGAACCGCCTGCCGCGGCTGCTGGCGGAACCCGACCTGCGGCGCATGGGACTCCAGCTGGCCCAGGGCCTGGCTGAGCGCAGCGTGGTGCGGCTGTTGCGGGATGTGCTGGTGGCCCCGGACATCGGCGCCAGGGCTGGTTTGGCTTCAGCTCGATAGCTTCTAGAGTTCGGCGTAGATCCGGAGCGATCCTTGCCCAGAAGCTCGAAACTCTGGGGAGCCCTGCTGGGACTCTCCCTCAGCATGGCCGCGCCTGGCCTGCAGGCCGCCGAGCAGATCGTGTTGGTGAGCGGCGCCTTTCGCCGCTCGATTCCGGTGGCAGACCTGGCGCACCTGGCCCAGACCGGCGAAGCGCGCGGCTTGCTGGGAAACCTGCTGAGCCTGAGCCGCCAGAATCCGGCCGAGGTTTCGAAATTGCTGAACCAGAAGGTGACCCTTCCCCTGGTGCTCACCAGCCGGTTGCTCAACACCCGGATCGGCTCGGCGCTGCTGGAGCGGCTGGCCCGCATCATCGCGCCCCTCAGCGCCCCCCAGACCGGGGTTCCCGCCCTGCGCTCCGCGGTGATCTTGGGACTGAATCAGGGCAACGGAACGCTCACACCACTCGGCTTTCTGGAGGCCTATCCGGTCAATCAGATGGCGATCAGCATCCCCGCCCTGATCAGCCTGGCCAGCAAGGCCAGTTCGATCTCCGATCTGGTGCGGTTCTTCTCCGAATCCCCCCTCGACGGACTGCGCGGCGAACCGGAAGCCAAGCCGGCAGCGAAGGCACCCTGAGGCCCGATCTCGAACGATCGCCTTGCGGCCAGTGGCTCAGGGCGGACGCGTAGATTCTAATCAGCCCCATCTACTGCGATCGTGCCCGTGCTTTCCGCTCTCAGACGTCTGGGCGCGAAGCCAACGATGCAGGACTGGCCCGGTCTGATCGAAGCCTATCGCCGCTGGCTTCCGGTGACCGATCGGACCCCGGTGATCACCCTGCGGGAGGGGGCGACGCCGCTGATTCCGGCCCCGTCGATCGCGCAGAGAATCGGGCGCGGTGTGCGGGTGTTCCTCAAGTACGACGGCCTCAACCCCACCGGCAGCTTCAAGGACCGGGGCATGACCATGGCGGTCAGCAAGGCGAAGGAGGCCGGGGCCGAGGCGGTGATCTGCGCCAGCACGGGCAACACCTCCGCCGCTGCCGCCGCCTACGCCCGCCGGGGCGGGATGCGGGCCTTCGTGTTGATTCCGGATGGCTACGTCGCCCAGGGGAAGCTGGCCCAGGCCCTCGTGTACGGCGCTGAGGTGCTGGCGGTGAAGGGCAACTTCGACCGGGCCCTGGCGATCGTGCGGGAGGTGGCCGATCGCTATCCCGTCACCCTGGTGAACTCGCTCAATCCATTCCGCCTCCAAGGCCAGAAAACCGCCGCTTTCGAAGTGGTGGATGCCCTCGGTGAAGCCCCCGACTGGCTGTGCATTCCGATGGGAAATGCCGGCAACATCAGCGCCTACTGGATGGGTTTCCAGGAGTACCAGGCGGCCGGCCACAGCCGGCGGCTGCCCCGGATGATGGGCTTCCAGGCCAGTGGCTCGGCGCCGCTCGTGCTCGGTCACACTGTCGAGCAACCCGACACGATCGCCACGGCGATCCGGATCGGCAACCCGGCCAACCGGGACAAGGCACTCAAGGTGCGCCAGGAGAGTGGCGGCAGCTTTCATGCCGTGACCGATCAGGAGATCCTGGAGGCCTACAAGCTGCTGGGCCGCGAGGAAGGGGTGTTCTGCGAGCCCGCCAGCGCGGCTTCGGTGGCCGGCTTGTTGCAACAGGCCAGCGACGTGCCCTGGAGTGCCACGGTGGTGTGCGTGCTCACCGGCAACGGCCTCAAGGATCCCGGCACCGCGATCGACAACAGCGACGGGGCCTTCCACGCCGGTCTGGCGCCTGAAGTGGACGTGGTGGCGGACGTGATGGGCTTCTGAGCCCGATCCTGATCAACCGAACCGGGCAAGGCTTCGAGCCGATCCGCTGTTGAGCGAGCAGGGTTCCAGAGGGATCCTGGCGTCGATCCAATGGGGGAACTGTCTCTTTCGAGGCTGAGGAAAAGCCTGCCCTCCACGGGGAAAGACGGGCCAAAGTCCACCTCGCCGCCCTGATTGCTGTTTTCCACAAACAGGGGAATCTGTGGGAAAGGTGTGATTCAGGGTTGTGAGCTTTCCATTGTCCCCAATGGCAATTCGTTAGATCCGCTGGCCGGCAGCCTGTTCCAGCGAATTCCCCCGTTTCCACACCCCCTACGACTACTGATTTTCTTCTTTTCTGAATCATTAATCCCAGTAGGGAAGCTGGGAATTCTGGTGGTGATCGGTTGGGGGGCTTCGGTTCCCTGCCGTTGCGGATCGGCAGGGGTTGTGGAACCGTGGTGGGGCCCTCGCCGGGTGTTCCTCTTCCCGATGTCGCCGCCATGAAGCTGGTCTGTTCCCAGAGCGAACTGAGCGCCAGCCTTCAGCTGGTCAGCCGCGCGGTTTCCGCCCGGCCGACCCACCCCGTGCTCGCCAACGTGCTGCTCACGGCCGATGCCGGCACCGGTCGTCTCAGCCTCACCGGCTTCGATCTCAGCCTCGGGATTCAGACCAGCCTGGCCGCCTCGGTGGAGACCAGCGGCGCGATCACGCTGCCCTCAAAGCTGTTCGTCGAAATCGTTTCGCGCCTCTCGGCTGACAGCCCGATCACGCTCAGCTGCGAGGAAGGCCAGGACCAGGTGGAGCTCACCAGCCGCTCCGGCAGCTACCAGATGCGGGGCCTGTCGGCCGAGGATTTCCCCGATCTGCCGCTGCTGCAGACCGGAGCCCCGATTCGTCTGAACGTGGATGCCTTGGTGCGGGGGTTGCGGGCCACGCTGTTCGCCAGCAGCGGCGATGAGGCCAAGCAACTGCTCACTGGCGTCCATCTCGGCCTTGAACACCGGGGCCTGGAGTGCGCCGCCACCGATGGCCACCGCCTTTCAGTGCTGCGCCTGGAGAACGCTGCCCAACCCAGCGCAGGGGCCGCCATCGATCATGAGGCCGAGCTGGACGGTGAAGCCGCGACTGACAGCTTCGCCGTCACCGTTCCGGCCCGCTCGCTGCGCGAACTGGAGCGCCTGCTCTCCGGCCGCCAGTCCCAGGAGGCGGTGAGCCTCTACTGCGACCGGGGCCAGGTGGTGTTTCTCTGGGCCGATCAGGTGCTGACCAGCCGCAGCCTCGACGGCACCTATCCGAACTACCGCCAGCTGATTCCCACCAGCTTCAGCCGGAGCCTGGAGCTGGACCGGCGTGGCTTCATCACCGCCCTGGAGCGGGTGGCCGTGCTGGCCGATCAGCACAACAACGTGGTGAAGATCAGCAGCGATCCGGCCGCCGGCCAGCTGCACATCAGCGCCGATGCCCAGGATGTCGGCTCCGGCTCCGAAGACCTGGCCGCCGTGGTCCGGGGCGAGCCGATCGCCATCGCCTTCAACGTGCGCTATGTGCTGGATGGGCTCAAGGCGATGACCGCCGATCGGGTGGAGCTGCGCTGCAATGCCCCCACCACCCCAGCCGTGCTGGTGCCGGTGGATGATCCGAGCTTCACCTATCTGGTGATGCCGGTGCAGATCCGCAGCTGATCCCGTGGCCCTCCCCCAGCAGCTCCTGCTCAGTGACCTGCTGAGGCTGCGCGTTCGCTGCGATCAAGGGCTGGAGCATGGCGCCGGTTTGGTCGCCTGGATGCATCCGCCCGTCCACCGGCTGCTGGGTTGGGCCAGCAAACCCTCCGCCTTCGGCGGCCGGCGGCTGGTCTGGCGCCTCAACCAGTTGCGGGGAGTCACCGATCTCGAAGCGCTGGTGTTGGGGGAACCGGCCGAAACCGAGCAGGGCACGCTGGATCGGCTGCCCACCCTGTTCGACGCTGCCCTCACCGGAGCTTCCAGCAGCGTGCTGGGATCCGTGGTGGATGCCGCCATCGAGCTGCGCACGGGCCGCATCCTTCACTACCTGGTGGCCCGCAGCGATCCGCGCCTGCCGGGCAGCAGCCGCTGGCGGCTCAGCCCCGAGCGCATCCTCGATCAGCAACCGGGCCAGGTGCTCACCTCCCTGGCTGGTCTCGATGACCTGCCCTTGGCCAGGGCAAGCGTCCGCCAGGAGTTCCTGCGCCGCTCCCGCCGCTGGCGGGGCCAGTTCCAGGAGGTGGGGGATCGGGTCGAGCAGCGGCTGGAGGGCTGGCTGGAGGAGCCCCCCTGGCAAGAGCCCCTGGAAAGGGAGCCGGAACGAAGGCGGTATCCCGAGGACGACGATCCGCTCGAGAATTGGCCCGATGATCCCGTTCCCCAGCGCGGGCCGCGGACTGAGCCTGAGCACCGCCGCCGCCGAGGAGCTGATCCCCTCGAGGATCTCTGGGACGAGACCTGAGCCTCGGTTCGTCAGCCGAGGTGACGCCCTTGTGCCGGGTCAGGCCCTCAGGGAGAGTGGAAGGCCGTTGCAGCTCCGCCCGGTGGTCCGCTCCTCCGCTCCCCCGTTCTCGGTTGCCGAGGCGCTGAAGAAGGAGGGCCTCAGCCCGGCCGACTACGAGGAGATCCTGCGGCGGCTAGGCCGCGAACCGAACCGGGCTGAGCTGGGCATGTTCGGTGTGATGTGGTCGGAGCACTGCTGCTACCGCAACTCCCGGCCCCTGCTGCGGGGGTTTCCCACCAGTGGTCCCCGCATCCTGGTGGGCCCTGGCGAGAACGCCGGTGTGGTGGATCTGGGGGAGGGTCAGCGGCTGGCCTTCAAGATCGAGAGCCACAATCACCCCTCGGCGGTGGAGCCGTTTCAGGGGGCGGCCACCGGCGTGGGCGGAATCCTGCGGGACATCTTCACCATGGGCGCTCGGCCGATCGGCCTGCTCAATGCCCTGCGGTTCGGTCCGCTCGAAGACGCGCGCAACGTGGGCCTGATCGAGGGGGTGGTGGCCGGCATCGCCCATTACGGCAATTGCGTGGGGGTGCCCACCGTGGGCGGTGAGGTGGCATTTGATCCCAGCTACAGCGGCAACCCCTTGGTGAATGCCATGGCCCTGGGGCTGATGGAAACCGAGGAGATCGTCTGCTCCGGCGCGGCCGGTGTTGGTAATCCGGTGGTGTACGTGGGCAGCACCACCGGCCGCGATGGCATGGGTGGGGCCAGTTTTGCCTCGGCCGAGCTGAGCGCCGCCTCCCTTGATGACCGCCCCGCCGTGCAGGTCGGTGATCCGTTCCTGGAGAAGGGGTTGATCGAGGCCTGCCTGGAGGCGTTCAAAAGTGGTGATGTGGTGGCGGCCCAGGACATGGGTGCCGCCGGGCTCACCTGCAGTTGCTCAGAGATGGCAGCCAAGGGTGGCCTGGGCATCGAGCTGGATCTGGACCGGGTGCCGGCCCGTGAAACGGGCATGACCGCCTACGAGTTTTTGCTGAGCGAATCCCAGGAGCGGATGCTGTTCGTGGTGAAGGCGGGTCGTGCGGAGCCCCTGATGGCCCGCTTCCGCCGCTGGGGTCTGCAGGCAGCCGTGGTGGGTCGGGTGCTGGAGGAGAACGTGGTGCGGGTGCTGCAGCAAGGCCAGGTGGCGGCCGAGGTGCCGGCCAGTGCCCTGGCCGACGACACGCCGATCAACCACCACCCGCTGCTGAGTGAGCCGCCGGTGGAAATCCAGGCCCACTGGCGCTGGAGTGAGGCCCAGCTTCCTGCCGCCACCCTGGCCGGCATCACGCCGGAAGGCCGGTCTCCCATGGGCTGGGGGGAAGTGCTCGGGGCCTTGCTCGATGACCCCACCATCGCCAGCAAGGGCTGGGTGTACCGCCAGTACGACCAGCAGGTGCAGGCCAACACCGTGCTGCTGCCGGGCGGGGCCGATGCGGCGGTGCTGCGCCTGCGGCCCCAGGAAGGGGCTGCGGCCCTGACGGCTTGTCATCGTGGCGTGGCCGCCACCGTGGATTGTCCCAACCGCTGGGTGGCGCTGGATCCGGAGCGCGGCGCGATCGCGGCGGTGGCGGAGGCGGCCCGCAACCTCAGCTGCGTGGGAGCTGAACCGTTGGGGGTCACCGACAACCTCAATTTCGCGTCGCCGGAGACCCCCACGGGCTACTGGCAGCTGGCGATGGCCTGCCGCGGGCTGGCCGAGGCCTGCCGCGCCCTCGACACACCGGTCACCGGCGGCAATGTCTCCCTGTACAACGAAACCCGCCGTCCCGACGGCAGCCTCCAGCCGATCCACCCCACCCCGGTGGTGGGCATGGTGGGATTGGTGCACGATTTGGCCCGTGTCACCGGACTGGCCTGGAAGCAGTCCGGCGACACGATCTGGCTGCTGGGCGTGCCGCTTGAAATGGCCGCCGTCGCGGATCAATCGGCTGACATGGGAGTTGAGGATCGTCTGGGTCTGGGGGGTAGCAGCTATCTGGAGCGGATCCACGGCCTGGCCACCGGCCGCCCGCCCCGCACCGACCTGGCCCTGGAGCGCCAGGTGCAGAGCCTGCTGCGGGAGGCGATCGGCCGGGGCCTGGTGGCCTCCGCCCACGACCTCAGCGACGGCGGCCTGGCTGTGGCGGCGGCCGAATGCTGCATGGCCGCGGGGCTGGGTGCCCAGCTGGTCCTGCCGGCCAGCACCAGCCGCCTGGACCGGTTGCTGTTCGCCGAGGGTGGCGCGCGCATCCTGGTCAGCGTGCCGGTGACCAGGATGCGCGCCTGGCAAGAACTGATGGCTTCCTCCCAAGCGCTGGTTCCAGCGAGGTGGCTGGGAACGGTGGAGGGCGACGGCCAGCTGCGAATCAGCCTGGCGGAGGATCCGGTGCTGAATGCCGACGTCGCCGCGCTCGCCAGCGTTTATGAGCAGGCGATTCCGCGCCGCCTGGTTGCCTCAGCCTGAGGCACAATGCTGTCAAGACCCTTTAGGTGATCACGCCTGTGGTATCGGTGCATCCCAGGCTTCACCACCCCGAGCGGGCCCAGCTCCCCGACCAGCAGGAGCGGCCTGACCGAATGGAGGAGGCCTGCGGGGTGTTCGCGGTTTACGCCCCGGGTCAGCCCGTCGCCAACCTCACCTATTTCGGGCTCTACGCCCTGCAGCACCGCGGCCAGGAATCAGCTGGGATCGCCGTGTTCAACGGCGCCAAGATCCGGTTGCACAAGGACATGGGCCTGGTGAGCCAGGTGTTCGATCAGGACGTGCTCGAGCGGATGCCCGGCGATTTGGCGATTGGCCACAACCGCTATTCGACCACCGGCAGCAGCAAGGTCTGCAATGCCCAGCCGGTGGTGCTGATGACCCGGCTGGGACCGTTCGCCCTGGCCCACAACGGCAATCTGGTCAACGCCGCCGAATTGCGGCAGGCCCTCAGCCATCTGGCCGGGGAGTTCACCTCCACCACGGATTCCGAGCTGATCGCCTTCGCCCTCCAGGAGGCTGTGGATGGTGGCCAGGGCTGGGGGGCGGCGATCGAAGCGGCGGCGGGCCAGTGCCGCGGGGCCTTCAGCCTGGCGATCGGCACCCCTGAGGGGCTGTTCGCCCTGCGGGACGGCTACGGAGTGCGCCCGCTGGTGTTCGGCCATCTGGGTGAGAAGCACCAGGGCCAGTGGGTGGTCAGCAGTGAAAGCTGCGGCCTGGACATCATCGGAGCCGCCTACGACGGCGAGGTGGCGCCCGGGGAACTGATTCATTTCCAGTCCGGGGAATCGGTGCCGTTGCGCAGGCGCTGGATCGTGGAGCCCACCAAGCTGTGCGTGTTCGAAATGATCTATTTCGCCCGCCCCGACAGCCGCTTCTTCGGCGAATCGCTTTACAGCTACCGACACAGGATCGGAGCCCAGCTCGCCCGGGAGACCGAGGTGGAGGCCGACATCGTGATCGGCGTCCCCGATTCCGGCATCCCCGCCGCGATCGGCTTCTCCAAGGCCAGCGGCATTCCCTACGCCGATGGGCTGATCAAGAACCGCTACGTGGGGCGCACCTTCATCCAGCCCACCCAGGCGATGCGGGAGGCGGGAATCCGCGTCAAGCTCAATCCCCTGCCCGATGTGCTGGATGGTAAGCGGGTGGTGGTGATCGACGACTCGATCGTGCGCGGCACCACCAGCCGCAAGCTGGTGCAGGCCCTGCGCGATGCCGGCGCCACTGAGGTGCACATGCGGATCAGTTCTCCCCCGGTGACCCACCCTTGTTTCTACGGCATCGACACCGACAACCAGGAGCAACTGATCGCTGCCCGCCTCACCCTGGAGGAGATCACCCAACATCTGCAGGTGGATTCCCTGGCCTACCTGAGCCAGAAGGGAATGCTGGAGGCTGCCCACGACCATTCCGCCAACTTCTGCACGGCCTGCTTCGACGGCCACTACCCCATCCCGATGGATGACAAGATCCGCTCCAGCAAATTGATGCTTGAACCCTCGGGGATTGCCGCCACAGTCTGAGTTGGGTCGCCAGCTTCCCTCTAGATTGCTGGCACTTTCCAGCAGCAGCTTTTTCCCCTGGCTCCCCTGGATCGGGTGGATGGCATGGTCACCCTGGATCTCCTGAAGGGTCTTGCGGCCCGAAATTGCCGCCATGGCCATACGGGCCTAGAACTCCCCGGGGCTTTGGGTTTTGGGTGTAGCCAACTTCTACGGTGAAGGCTGCACCTAAAGTGGAAAAAATCTGGTTGAGCCTTTGCCCTACTTCTGAGGTTAACGATAGCCCTGGTCCAGAAAATCCTGACCACTATAGCGATGAGTTAAGATATATAGACTATAGGCTATGCCACTGAAAGTTGAACCAAATTACCGTTCTTTAGATGTCGATAATGTCGATTTAAAAAAGGGGTATCCGGATGACGGCAGTAGACTTATCGCCTGATTCTGCCTTTGTCCGGTGGCTGGGATGCAGTACCCCGGCAATCTCGCGGCGGTGCGCTCGTGGTTCCTGGACGACGCGGAGTCAGCGCCGCCTCTCTTCAGCCGCTGCTGGGGCTGGGGTCGAATGAGACCGCGTGGGGGATGTGCCACAAGCTGCGCACAGCGATGGGCCGCACCTCGACGGATCTGCTGTCTGACAATGTCGAGGTCGATGAGACGTTCATCGGCGGTGTCAAGACCGGTGGCAAGCGTGGCTGCGGAGCCCCCGGGAAGACCTACGTCGCGATCGCGGTCGAGGCCAAGGCGAAGGGCTTCGGCCGATGCCGACTGCAGGTGGTGGAGAAGATCGTCGCCGAGCATCTCGGGGAGTTCATGCACCGCAACCTCAGCCCAGGCTCGGTCGTCGTCAGCGACGCGTTGCAGTCCTACCCACTCGCGATTGCGGACACATTCGGGCACAAGCCGTTCAACATCAAGCGCTCCGACCTGCCGGCTCACGAACTCCTGCCTGGGGTACACCGGGTGGCCAGCCTGCTCAAGCTCTGGCTGGCCGGTACCCACCAGTCCGGAGGCTCCGCCGAGCACCCGCAGACCTACCTGGATGGGTTCACCTTCCGGTTCAACCGCCGTCATGCTCATGGGTTGCTGTTGCTTCGTCTCCTGGAGGGCGCCGTGGGCGCGGGGCCGACGCCGATGCGGGAACTGATCAACATCCCGAACCCACACCCCGTCGCGATGCACCCACCAGTGTTGGGCCGAAGTGGCCCGAAAGCCTTGCAGCAGGCTCACTTGAACTCCCATGGCGAGCCGAAGACCCGTCTGATCTACTGCCGTCATCCGGATAGCCATGTCTCCAATGGTTGTTAGCAACTTCAACTTGACAGATCGGTTGAAGAAACAGGCCTTTCTGCTTCACGGGTATAGTCTGCTATTGTACTCCAGATGAGGCTTTTATGATGTTTTTGTTGCGCCAGTCTTGACAAGTATACTGCACTTCGTCATATGTTATGAACTCGTCAACAGAGGCAATCAAGTCACAACTCCCTTTCCAGGGAATATGGTTTGATTGGCTGATTACAATTCTTTTCTCTTTCTTATTGCCGCTACTACTAACATGAATCGCTAGGGCTACCAAAATCCAAAAAATGTATCTTGACATATTCTACCCAGCAGTCAAGGCAGTCGACGCGGAATGCCTAGCTCCTTCAAGCAAGTAAAGAAGCCTGTTCGGTCTGATTCATGCGCAAATAGAATTGGCCATCAAGCCAATAAACCATACATCGCCTAAATCCATATCCTTTCCTAAGTATACCGCAGGATCTCTTTCATTAAGCGCGTTTTCGAGAATGCCCATATCAGCGCCATTTGGCGACATTGGGGACAGCGTTCCTCCATAGGCTGTGGCTGGTTAGATTTCAGTCGATCCAAGCGGGCATTCAAGCGGTGATCCATGGCATCAGCGAGCTTCTGAACATGACGACACGGCAACCATCACCTGAATCTTGCAAAAATTCTGAAATGTCCCTGCCGCAAGATGGGTGGTTTTGCTACGTGGCCCTGGACCTCCCCAAGGATAGGGCTTGCTAGAATTCTCATAGGGAGTCTAGGTTGGGGCCTTTCTACGCTGCTCACCCTGGTGCGCCCGCCGCACAACGTGTGAAGATGGAGTTGACTCCAGACCAACCTGCGGCTTGATATGGCAGGATACAAAATGATGAGTAAACAGAGGATACAGCCTCCCTGCCCATGCTGTCCATCAGTACCCTCACCTTTCTGGGACTGTTGGCGATGTCCTTCGCCCTAATTGTGGCGGTACCGGCGCTTGATTCCTACAGCGAGGACAGCGGCCATTCCAATCGTCTGAACCGGATCAGAAGAGGCGCCTGAACGGCCTTGGTGCTTATGAACTGGTGGATGAGCCTGCTTGTTGTCTGAGTCTTACAGTGGCATGAAGTCGTCGGGCCTGAGGGCCGCACTAATCTTTGTTGCTTATCATCCTGGTCAGGAGGAAGTCAAACGGCTTCAGGCCTGCCTGAGTGCACTGCCGGAGTGGATCGGATATGTGGTAGTTGCCAACGATCACCGAGTGGGTGAGGCGGTCGATCAGTTGATGGCCAATTCTCTCCTCTTTCTCGGAAACCAGGATAATCCAGGCTACGGAAGGGCTGTCAATCAGGCGGTTCAGGCCCTTCAGGAGCGCGATGTCCTTCCATCCTTCATCGGTGCTATTAACACCGACATCACCTGGGTACCGGGCACCTTTGCCCGTCTGATCTGTTGGCTTGAGAAACTTCCTGATGTTGTGCTGGCTGTTCCTCGTCTGATCAGTTCATCTGGGGAGACGCAACAACTCTGCAAGCATGATCCTACGGTTCTTGGCCTTTTCAGTCGGCGCTTTGTCCCAGAGTTCATGAAGCCCAGAGCGCTTAGAAGATATGATGAATGGTACGTCATGTCCGAAAAGAATTATGCGACAATCTTTGATGTGGAATACCTGAGCGGTTGTTGCATGTTGATTCGCTCCGCGGCTTTTTTAGAGGTTGGAGGATTTGACTCTGATTTCTTTCTCTATCTCGAGGACGCCGACATCACAAGGGCATTGCGACGTATTGGTCGCGCCATTCATTTACCTTTGGAGTCAGTGACTCACAATTGGGGGAGAGGAAACTACAGGAGCTGGCGATTGGTTTTTGTCAATCTCCATAGCGCTTGGATTTACTTTTGTAAATGGGGCTTTAAACTCTTTTAGTGAGGCGGGGCTGAATCTTTCCATTGAGGGATCTGCCCGTAGGTGATTGATCTTTGCTCGATCAAGCGGCTGAAGGCTCCCCTCAGGAAGAAGCAGATCACAGCTGCCAATCACAACAGGAAGGTTCACGCGGACTGCCGTGCTGACCAAGTGATTTAGTACATCAGGTGATGCAAGCCGATCGTCAGAGTCAAGAAAGAAGAGGTAAGAAACACGGGGAAAAGCAGCACCAGTGTTCTTCGCTGGACCTTGACCGAGGGAATGGCTGTTGGAAACGATCCGAACCCGATCATCGCGAAGAGCATAGTCCTTCAATAACGGGAGAGAACCATCGGGTGAAGCGTCATCAACCAGCACAAGCTCCAGATCATCCAAAGCTTGCCTCCAACCACGATCAATACAATCAGGATGATACTCCCAAACATTATGCACAGGTGCAACCACCGAAACGAGTGGAGGCTGATCATTTTCTCGTTTCAGTTGAATGCAGCTCATGACCACAGTGCAATTCGATAGCGAAGCCGGTGGATAAGATACATTAACAACCAGGCAATCAGCAGATTAAAGAAAAAAGCCGGGATCTGAACTTCCAAGCTGACTTGGTTCTCAAGAATCGCACGACGCACTGGAGAAAGAGCCCGATAAAATGGGTTGAAGTCCGCGATGTAGCTGTGCGCTCCGAGAGCCTTTTTTGGATAAAGGATTGGCGATACAAGAAAGGATAATTGAAGGAAGATCGGCAAAAACTGGGCAAAATCTTTGAAGCAAGCGCCCAACATGGAACAGGCGAGCATCATCCAAAACACAAAGACAATCAAATTGATGATTGGCAGTAGCGCCGAGGACAATGCCGAAAGGAGAATCGTGGGCTTGATGAGCGCCAACACCAGCACCACGAAGGCCAACGCTTGGGCAAAACACTGCAGCTGAAATGCCCATTCCTCAAGGCAGAAGAATATCGGCGCAAGCCGATTATTCTTCATCTGCTGACCACGCCTGACGAAAAGGCTGCTGGCACTGCTGAGCGATTCAGCAATAAACCCCCAAATGGTGACCCCCACAGCAAGAAACATGAAGTAGGCGACTGGATCCTTAACCGTGAAGACCACTCCATACACAAATCCAAGCAAGAGCACACTGAGAAGATTGGTCAGGCCTATCCAGAAGCTTCCGAGATAAGTTCGGCTGAACCGACCGAGAGTGCGTAGCCAGGCCGCATACCACCATGTCCGAAATGTACGGATGGCATAACGAATTCCATAGCCTTGTGGACGGATGACCTTCAACCCTTGAGTTGTTTCTAGTGTCATTCGCTCAAGTGTGAAAGATAGTACGCTTCAGCTGCTTCGAATCCGCCATCAAAAACGATTCTACCGTGGCTAAGCACCACACCCCGTTTGCAGAACTGGCGGAGAAGATCATTGGAGTGGGAGGCCAGGATCAGGGTGCCTACATTGCCAAGAAAACTTGACAACCTGTCTTGGGCCTTGTTGAGAAATGACTGGTCACCTGCTCCGATGCCTTCATCGAGGGCAAGCGCATCATGCCGAAATCCGGTCAGCAAGCCAAATTGAAGGCGTGTGCGCATGCCATCACTATACGTCCGCAGGGGTATGTGCATAAAGTCAGCAAGCTCAGTAAAAGCCAACAACTCACCATAAAACTCATCAAATCCCTTCAGTGAATTTCGGTTCAGGAGATACTGGACTTTTGCCGCATGATAGCCAGTCAGATCCTGATCAACCCAACTGCTCTTGTCAATCATTGGTTCGATTGAAACTGACCGGTTGATTCGACCAGAGCTTGGCGAATAGATATCGCAGAGAAGACGTAAGAGTGTGGATTTACCGGCCCCATTGTGACCGAGGAGGGCAATGCGTTCACCGGATCGGATCACCAGGTTGAGATTGGACAAGGCCTCAACCCCGATTGAGCGCCGTGGCTCCCGCCTCAGAAGCCCCCCTGTCAAACCGGTGACCAGGTTGGCTTTTAGCGATCGCTTAGTGGCGCCTTCCACCGGAATTAACAAACTGACATCCCTAAGTTCGACGACAGGTTGTCCTGGTAGTTTCACCCACTCACCCTTCGAAGAGGTCCGCTTACAATTATGCCTGCTGATCTCAACCCCCCTGGGCCGCTCCGTTGCTGTGTGCTGTCATGATGAAGGCTCATCCAGCCAAGCTGTCAGCGGAGATCTGGGCGTCATCATTTCCTTTAGCGATTTCTCAAGATTTTTCATTTTCCAGACATTGCCTGTGTGTGGCGATCACATCGCCCAAGGGACGAGGCCCCTTGCAGGCGATGTGGGTTCTCATCCCAACCATCTGGCTAGCTAGCATCCGGCCTTAAACTCCTTGTTCTCTTCTCGGCTATTGCGTTGGCCCTGCTTCGCAGAAGCTTTCGGCGTGGGAATGGGTACCAAAGTTGCATCAATGATCTGACCAGCACGGGCTTCGAGACCATTTTCTCGAAGAGGTATGCCTCAAACTTCTCGAAGAGCTCTTCGATGACGACTGTTTAGTAAGGACGTTTCCTGAAGAAATCGACGCTTGTGGAGTCTGGGATATCGTTCATCACCCCAAGACCTACGAACTCCTCAAAGGATCGCCTGTCGTTGGCCTGGAATTCAAGCTCTTCACTGCTCAGGTTGAAAAGATTCTGGAGCTCCAGCATCTTGAAATGTATCAGCGGATCAATCCTCTTTCGACCAGCATTGCTCTTGCGCTCCAGCGTGTAGCCCATCTCAAGTAATGGGCGGAATGATTTCCAGAGAATAGAATCCGAAAATCGCTTGAGGACCGGCTTCTTTTCCTTGAGTTCTGCGACCCTTTTTCTGTTCATCCCAAAAGCCACGCTGCCCCATTGCTGATATGAAATCCAATGTCTTGATTCCAATCTAGACTTTAGCTCGGTCAAGTGATATGGCGATTACTCGAGCTGCCCTTGCATCTAAATCAAGATCGTGGCTCAATCACGTCATTTGTTTTTGTATCGACATGTTCATGATCTTCTAAGTAACTCTATACGGCAAAGTCAATTCTGATGGATCAAGTAGTCAAGCTCTAAGGAGCTGATCTTGTCACCATACTGGCGGTTTTCAAGAACTATTTCGCGAGGTTTATCCACTCTACTGCGATTTTAGCTTTCAAGCCACCACCCATCTCCATGCGGGTCGAATAGGGGGGCTTCAGTCCGCCGGAAAGGAGCGGTCCCATTATCAATGATCTCAAATAGATCCCACATGTCATCCTCGGCGAGGATGTCCCCCATCCCTCCAATGGTTGGAATGTTGACATCGCCCAGGATGAGATAGCCGCCAGGACGGACTAGAGGGTGGTAATAGATGTATTCGAATTCAGGAAATTGTCAGCGATGGGGAGCATCGACAAGGACACAAACGTAGGGCCTCTCATGCTGCTGATTGAGGAGGGTTGCCTGGTGGGGCCGAAGACGTCATGAACGTGGGCAACGTTCGTGTGGGCTTCGAACGATAGAACAAAACTGAGGATTCCTTTGCACTGGTATCGTCAAGTGTGAAAACATGATGACTGTGGGATATGTTGCTAAGCAAGATGGTCGATTGTCCACAGCCAGTCTCTGCTGTTCTTCCCATCCTGGAAGGAAGCAGTTCTTCAAGGCGCTGAAGCCTTGAAGTGGGGAAAGCTCCTTCACCATGATTGTGGCCTCAGTTCTCATCCCAAGCAATAAATCGATCTATCACGGGGGACAGACTAGAGTCCTGCGCAATGGATATGCTAGTCATAATTACAGCTGAATAGGGAACCCTATCACAATCTACTGAGTATGTTGTTTTCTGATAATATCCCCATCAAACTCCCCATCTCCAGCGCCTGCAGGGCATAGCTCCAGCCCAGGTTGCTCTTGATCCCGGCCCGCTCAAGGGCCTGCTGCAGGGTGTCGGTGGTGAGCACGCCGAAGATCACCGGCACGCCGGTTTCGCGGGACACGGCCGCCACCCCCTTGCTCGCTTCGGCGCAGACGACGTCGAAATGGGGCGTGTCACCGCGGATCACGGCCCCCAGGGTGATCAGCACCTGGTAACGACCGCTGGCGGCAAGCTTCTGGGCCACCAGGGGAATCTCGAAGCTGCCCGGTACCCAGGCCACGTCCAGTTGCTGGCTGGTGGCGCTCACGTCGATGCCGTGGCGGGAGAGGCAATCCAGACAGGCACTCAGGAGCTTCCCGGTGACAAGGTCGTTGAAACGCCCCACCACAACACCAATCCGGAGGCCGCTGACCTCGGTGAACCGTCCTTCAAAAACCGCCAAGGGAACTCAGACCACGAAGTAGCTCATGCCCCAGTTGAGCAGCACCAGGGCCACCCAGGCCGCTCCCCCGAGCAGGATCAGGCGGTTCGAGCGGCCGCTGTCCTCTGTGCTGGCATAGAGAACAGGAACGGCCACCACCAGGGCAAACGACAGCACCACCAGGGCCAGAACGGTGAGGGTGTTGAGAATTTGCATGGGACCTGCGGGGGCCTGGACGGGCAATACAGCGATCTTCCCACGAAGGGCTGGCTGCCCCGCTGCTCCCCAGCTGGTTCCTTCACAACTTGTCGGGGGTACGGGCGCAAGCAGGAGGTTGTCTTCCGACTCCTGCATCGATGCTGAAACAGTGGAATGGCCACCACGACGGTCTCCTCCAAGTTCCAGGTCGTGCTGCCCAAAGCGGTGCGGCAGCACGACGACCTTCAACCTGGCCAGGTTCTCCAGCCCATCTGCCTGCCCGATCGCATTGAGCTGCTGCCGCTGCACCCCGCCTCGGCCTTGCGTGGCTTCCTGAGCGGAACCAATGGCTGACAGCCTGATGCTCGCAACATCCCGGGCCTTCGGTGCCCTGTTGATCACCCAGGATTCGGACTTTCAGGGGCTTTCAGGGGTGAGCTGGCTGCCGAAAGCCTCGGGCTGAGCCTCCTACGATCGCGGCCTTGGTGCAGGTGAGGCGTGGCGGCGGAAGCCCAGGAACAGCTGTCGCTGATTGCTGCTCCAGTCGTCCAGGGAAGCCTGTTCGGCGCTGGCGAGGCAGTTCCAGCCGACATCGAGCTGGATGAGGCGGTCCTGATCGCCCAGGCGGCCGCCCGACCCCGTCATCGCCGGGTCCTGGCCGAACCGAGCTCCGCTCCAACGAGCACCGGAGACCCTGCCCCCGATGGCGACGGGGACCTACCCCCTTGGCACCACCACAGCCTGGTGGCTCCTGCGGCACTGCCGCCGATGTTGCGCCACTACGTGGAGCTGAAGCGGGCCCATCCGGAACGGGTGCTGCTGTACAGGCTCGGCGACTTTTTCGAATGCTTCTTCGAGGACGCGATCCGGGTGTCCCGCCTGCTGGAGCTCACCCTCACCGGCAAGGAGGGCGGCAAGACGATCGGGCGGGTGCCGATGGCCGGCATCCCCCACCACGCCGCCGAGCGCTATTGCGGCGAACTGGTGCGGCTCGGCCTCAGCGTGGCCCTCTGCGACCAGCTCGAAACCACCCCCTCCAAGGGCGCCCTGCTCAAGCGCGACATCACCCGGGTGATCACCCCCGGCACCGTGCTTGAGGAGGGAATGCTGGCCGCCCGCCGCAACAACTGGCTGGCGGCGGCGGTGGTCGAGCAGGGCCACTGGGGCCTGGCCATCGCCGATGTGAGCACCGGCGAATTCAGGGTGAGCCAGCGGGAGGGCAGCGCCAGCCTCCATCAGGAGCTGCTGCAGCTGGAGGCCGCGGAACTGCTCTGGCCGGCCCTTGAGGGGGTGAAGGATGGGGCGGTCGTTGGCCCAAACGGCGAATCCGCCGCGGCCTCCCCCAGCTGGTGCCCCGACGCCCTTCACCTCACTCGCCTGCCCCTGACTCCGTTTTCGGCGCCGGAGGCCCGCCGCACCCTGCTGGAGCGCTTCGAGCTGGCCAGCCTCGAAGGCCTGGGCCTAGGGGAGTTCCCTCTGGCGATGCGGGCGGCCGGCGGCCTGGTGCGCTACCTCGATGACACCCAGCCGGGCGAAGCGGACCAGGGCGGCGGCCGGCGGTCGGTGGTGGTACCTCTCGACCCCCCTCGCCTCGCCTTTGCCGGCGATCAGCTGGTGCTTGACGCCCAGACCCGCCGCAACCTGGAACTCACCCGCACCCAGCGGGACGGCCAGCTCCAGGGATCCCTGCTCTGGGCCCTGGATCGCACCATGACCGCCATGGGCGGCCGTTGCCTGCGCCGCTGGATCGAGCAGCCGCTGCTCGACCTGGCGGCGATTCGCGAACGCCAGGAGGGGGTGAGCGAGCTGGTGGCCCAACGCCCCCTGCGGTTGGCCCTGCGTCGCCTGCTTCGGCCGATGGGAGATCTGGAGCGCCTGGCCGGCCGGGCCGGTGCCGGCTCCGCCTCGGCCCGCGACCTGGTCGGCCTGGCCGATGGGCTCGAGCGGCTGCCGCTGCTGGCCGCCCTGCTGGGCCCGGCCACCAGCGCCCCCTTGCGGGCCCTGACCCAGCCCGCCCCCGCCCTGGCCGAGCTGGCGGCCCAACTGCGCCACGCCTTGCTCGATCCGGCGCCCCTCAGCCTCAGTGACGGGGGCCTGATCCACGACGGCGTCGATCCCCGGCTCGATGGCCTGCGCAACCGCCTGGATGATCACCAGGCCTGGCTGGCCGAGCAGGAGGCAGACGAGCGGCGCGCCAGCGGCATCTCCACCCTGCGTCTGCAGTTCCACCGCACCTTTGGCTATTTCCTCTCGGTCAGCCGCGCCCGGGCCACGTCGGTGCCCGGCCACTGGATCCGTCGCCAGACCCTGGCCAACGAGGAGCGATTCATCACCCCCGATCTCAAGGCCCGCGAAGGCAAGATCCTGCAGCTGCGGGCCCGTGCCGCCCAGCGGGAGTACGAGCTGTTCGTGGCCCTGCGCGACGCGGTGGGGGCCCTGGCGGCGCCGATCCGGGCCGTCGCCCGCCAGGTGGCGTCCCTCGATGCGATTGCCTCCCTGGCCGAGGTAGCTGCCCTGGGCGGCTACTGCTGCCCGGAACTGACGGAAGACAGGGTTCTGGCCATCGAGGCGGGCCGCCATCCGGTGGTGGAGCAGGTGCTGGTGGAGGAGCCGTTCACCGCCAATGGTGTCCATCTCGGCGAGCCCGGCCAGCCCGATCTGGTGGTGCTCACGGGGCCCAACGCCAGCGGCAAGAGCTGTTACCTGCGCCAGATCGGGCTGCTGCAGCTGATGGCCCAGATCGGCAGCTGGATTCCGGCCCGCTCCGCCCGCCTGGGCCTGTGTGATCGCATCTTCACCCGGGTGGGGGCCGTCGATGACCTGGCCACGGGCCAGTCCACCTTCATGGTGGAGATGGCCGAAACCGCCAACATCCTGCACCACGCCACCGACCGCTCCCTGGTGCTGCTCGATGAGATCGGCCGTGGCACCGCCACTTTCGACGGCCTCTCGATCGCCTGGGCGGTGGCCGAACACCTGGCCGAGGGGCTGCGGGCCCGGGCCGTGTTCGCCACCCATTACCACGAGCTCAACGAACTGGCCTCGCTGCTCCCGAATGTGGCCAACTTTCAGGTGCTGGTGGAGGAAACGGGCGAACGGTTGCTGTTCCTGCACCAGGTGCGGCCTGGCGGCGCCAGCCGGAGCTACGGCATCGAGGCGGCCCGGCTCGCCGGTGTGCCGGCGCCGGTGGTGCGCCGCGCCCGCCAGGTGCTGGGGCGGATCGAGGCCAACAGCCATGTGGCCGTCGGCCTCCAGAACGCGGCTTAGGGCTTCAGGATCGATCCAGCCAGGCCCGCCGCAGCAGGGCATTGACAGCCGCCGCCGCCAGGCCCGCCCCGCCCTTGCTGCCCTCCAGCCTGATCTGGGGCAGGCCGCTGCCTGCCAGGTGGCGCTTGCTCTCGGCCACCCCCACGAAACCCACCGGCATGCCGATCACCAGGGCCGGACTGAGTGCCAACGAGGGCTCCGGGGCCCGGAGCGAGGCAGGCTGCTGCAGCTCCAGCAGACGCTCCAGAGCGGTGGGGGCACTGCCGATCAGCACCACCGCCTGGGGATGCTCCGCCAGGGCTGCGGCCATCCCCTCGGCACTGCGGGTGCCACCGGCCGGGGCGAGGGCTGGCGCCCACCCGAGGGTGCTGCGCACGGGGTTGGCGAAGGTGCGGCCAGCCATCGGCGCCACCGCCGCCGCCGCCATGGCGGTATCGGTGAGGATCACAGCCCCCGAGGCCAGGGCAGCCATGCCCCGCTGACAGGCCCCGGCGCTGAAGCGCAGGTCAGGGGCAATCGATAGGTCGCCGCTGCTGTGCACCAGCCGCTCCAGCACCTCCGACTCAACCCCCTCGTGGCCGGTCGCCCCCAGCCGCTCCCGGATGATCCGCATGCTTTCGATGAAGATCGGGTGATCCAGGTGATCCACAGCCAGCCCTGATGCCGATCCATCTCTACTGGGGAGACGACGAAGCCAGCCGCAACCGGGCCGTGGAGACCCTGATCGCGGCCGTGGTGGAGCCGGCCTGGCAGAGCATCAACCTCACCCGCCTCGATGGCAACGATCCGGCCCAGGCGGCCCAGGCTCTCAGCGAGGCCCGCACCCCGCCCCTGGGGGGCGGTGACCGGCTGGTGCTGGTGCAACGCAGTCCGTTCTGCAGTGTCTGCCCTGCCGAGCTGGCCGCCCTGCTGGAGGACAGCCTGGGCCTGATCCCAGAGCAATGCCACCTGGTGCTGGTCAGCCCCGGCAAGCCCGATGCGCGCTTGCGCACCACCAAGGCCCTGAAGGCCGTGGCCAAAGAGTTGGGTTTCCCCCTTCCGGCCGCCTGGGATGGCAGCGGCCAGCTCGAGCTGGTGCGCCACACGGCCCAGGCGCTTGGCTGTGCAGTGGCCCAGGGGGCCGCGGAGGCCCTGGCGGAGGCGATCGGCAGCGACAGCGCCCGCCTGGCCAGCGAGCTCGAGAAGCTGGCGCTCTATTGCGGCCAGCGGCCGATCGATCGCGACGCCGTGGCCGCCCTGGTGGGAAGCCATGCCACCACGAGCCTGAAGGTCGGTGATGCCCTGCTGGCCGGTGACCTGGGGGAGGTGATCGGCCTGCTCGATGACCTGGTGGCGGCAGGGGAGCCTTCCCTGCGGATCGTGGCGGCCCTGACCAGCCAGATCCGCGGCTGGCTTTGGGTGAGCCTGCTGGAGGCCCAGGGTGAGCACGACGTGGCGGTGATTGCCAAGGCGGCAGGCATCGGCAACCCGAAGCGCATTTACGTGATGCGCAAGCAGATCCGCGGCCGGCCGGCCAAACGTTTCCTGGAGCTGCTGGGCCAGCTGCTTCAGGTGGAAGCGGCCCTGAAACGGGGCGCGGGGGCCGGCGATGCCTTCCGCGACGGGTTTCTCGGGAGTCCTTGAGGGGCCCCTGGCGGCGGCCCCCGATAATCATCCGATTCGCTCACCGTTGCGCGCGGAAGGGATGGCCCTGCTCGTTCAGAAATTCGGTGGCACCTCCCTCGGCAGCGTCGAGCGGATCCAGGCGGTGGCGCGGCGCATCGAGGCCAGCCGCGACGAGGGCCATGACCTGGTGATCGTGGTCTCGGCCATGGGGCACACCACCGACGAGCTCACCGGCCTGGCCCACGCCATCAGCGCTGACCCTCCCCAGCGGGAACTCGACATGCTGCTGGCCACCGGGGAGCAGGTCTCGATCGCCCTGTTGTCGATGGCCCTGAACGCCCTGGGGGTGCCGGCTGTGTCGATGACCGGCACCCAGGTCGGCATCGTCACCGAGTCGGCCCATGGCCGGGCCCGCATCCTCGAGGTCCGCACCGACCGGCTGCAGAAACTGCTTGAGGATGGACAGGTGGTGGTCGTGGCCGGCTTCCAGGGCACCAGCTGCGGCAGCGCCGGCACACCGGAGATCACCACCCTGGGGCGGGGCGGTTCGGACACCTCCGCCGTGGCCCTGGCCGCGGCCCTGGGGGCGGCAGCCTGCGAGATCTACACCGACGTGGCCGGGGTGCTCACCACCGACCCGCGCAAGGTCAGCGACGCCCAGCTGATGGAGTCGGTGAGCTGCAACGAAATGCTGGAGCTGGCCAGTCTGGGGGCCGCCGTGCTGCACCCGCGGGCGGTGGAGATCGCCCGCAACTACGGCGTGCCCCTGGTGGTGCGCTCCAGCTGGAGCGAGGCCCCCGGCACCCGACTGACCAGCGGCGCCCCGCGCCTGATCGGCAGTGGCGGCCTGGAACTGGGCAAGCCGGTGGACGGTGCGGAGCTTGACGATCACCAGGCCGTTCTGGCCCTCACCCGCGTTCCCGATCACCCCGGCGTGGCAGCCCTGCTGTTCGAGGCCCTCTCCAAGGCCGGCCTGAACGTCGACCTGATCGTCCAGTCCACCCACCGGGGCGCCACCAACGACATCGCCTTCACCGTGGCCGAGGATCAGCGGGAGGCGGCAACGGCCGTGTGCCAGGCGCTGCTGGCCGATCTCGGGGCCGAGCCATCCGCCCTGAGCAGCCAGGGCGGGCTCGCCAAGCTCAGCATCTCCGGGGCTGGAATCCTGGGCCGCCCCGGCGTCGCCGCACGCCTGTTCGACACCCTGGCCCGCTACGGCATCAACCTGCGCCTGATCGCCACCAGCGAGGTGAAAGTGAGCTGTGTGGTGGAGGGCAGCCAGGGGGCCAGGGCCCTGCGGGCCGCCGCCGAGGTGTTCGAGCTGCAGGACCCCCAGCTGCGCCAGAACCCGGTGGCCTGCGACCGGGGGGATCCGGCCGTCCGTGGCGTCGCCCTCGACCAGAACCAGGCCCAGGTGGCCGTGCGCCACGTGCCCGATCGGCCCGGCAGCGCCGCCGCGGTTTGCCGGGCCCTGGCCGATGCCGGCATCAGTCTCGACACGATCGTGCAGTCGGAGCGAACCCACGGCAGCGACGGCGGACCAACCGGAGGCGGCCTGAGCCGCGACATGAGCTTCACCCTGCGCCGCGACGACCTCGGTCGGGCCCGGCGGGCCCTGCAACCCCTGCTGATCCAGTGGCCCGAGGCCGCCTTCGAGGAGGGGATCGCCATCGCCCGGGTCAGCGCGGTGGGGGCCGGCATGCCCTGCACGCCGGGCACCGCCGCCCGCATGTTCCGCGCCCTGGCCGAGGCCGGGGTCAACATCGAGATGATCGCCACCAGTGAAATCCGCACCAGCTGCGTGGTGGGCGAAGCCGACGGCGTCCGGGCCCTGCAGGCGGTGCATGCCTGCTTCGGCCTGGGGGCTGCCTGCGTCGGGGCCGCCGGCTAGGTGCACTGGCTGCGTCACCGCCGCTCGCTTGCCCTGGCCGCCGGCCTCGACGCGCTTGGCGTGAGTCTGCTGGCCGTCTGGATCGACAAGGCGCGCAACGGCCAGATCGAGCGCCAGCTGGGACTCCTGGTGCTGATCATGGCGATCTACTGGAGCCTGGGCTGGTTGTTCGGCTCGTACACCCTGCTGAAGCAGGCCCGGCTCCGCTGGGTTCAGCTGGTGGTACGGGTGGGATTGACCAGCCTGGCCACGGTGGTGGCGGGGGCGGTGCTGGGCTGGCTGCTGCGGGCCAGCCCCCAGATCACCTTGTTGCACCGGGGTAGCCTCATCCCCCTGTTCGCCTTGGCGGCCACCTGGAGCGTCGCCGTCCGGCTGGGGATCCGGCGGCTGGCGCGGGCCTCCGGCAACGAGCGATGGCTGGTGCTGGCCCACGCCGAAGAATCGGACAGGATCCTGCTCGAATGGCGGCGCCTTGGTGAGAACGCCCCGCCGACGATCCAGAGCCTGCAGGATGCAGAACCGATGGAGGCAGCCCTGATCGGCCAGGGCGACTCCCCGGGCGGTGTCGCCCTGAGCCCGGGGGTGCTGGGACAACCGGACGTGCAGGGCGGCGTGGAGGCGGTCGTGGCCAATGGTTGGGCGATCACCACCCTGGCCCAGCTGGCCGAGCAGGAGCTGCAGCGCATCCCGCCCCATTGGGTCGGAGACCAGTGGATGCTGTTCTCGGGCCGGATCGAGGGAAGCCGGTTTGGCTTCGAGCAGCAGCTCAAGCGCTACGCCGATGTGCTCATCAGTCTGCTGCTGCTGGTGCTCACGGCGCCGCTGCTGGCACTGGCTGCACTGTTGATCAAGCTCGGCGATCAAGGGCCGATCCTCTACCGCCAGTGCCGAACCGGCCGGCTGGGCCAACCTTTCGATGTGATCAAACTCCGCACGATGGTGGCTGACGCTGAACCGGAGCGGGCCGTTTGGTCGGAGCCCAATGATCAGCGGATCACGGCCATGGGGGGGTGGCTGCGGCGAACCCGCCTTGATGAACTGCCCCAGCTGATCAACGTGCTGCGCGGCGAAATGAGCCTGATCGGGCCGCGGCCGGAGAGGCCGGAACTGGAGGGGGAACTGGTGCGGCGCATCCCCAACTACCGGTTGCGGCACTGGGCAATGCCGGGTCTGAGCGGCTGGGCCCAGGTGAACATGCCCTACACCTCCACGGTGGAAGATGCCGAACTCAAGCTCAGCTACGACCTCTTTTACCTGCGCAACAGCAGCATCTGGCTCGACCTGTTGATCCTGTTCAAGACGATCAAGATCGTGCTGAAAGCGGCCGGCCGGTAAGCGCCAGCTTCAATGGTTGCCTACCAGCTTCTGACGCAGTTTCTTGATGCGATCACGCAGGTTGCCTGCCTCCTCGAATTCGAGGTTCTGGGCTGCTGCCTTCATCTTGTCTTCGAGCTGGAGGATCAGCTCCGGCAGCGCATCGAGCGACACCTCCTGGAGGAAGGCGCGATCATCGACCACCTCCAGGGGATCGTCGTTGAGGCGACGGGTGAACTCCAGGGCCGAGAGGATCGAATTGCCGGCCCGCTTGCCGGCCGGGGAGGGGGTGATGCCGTGTTTCTCGTTGTAAGCGTGCTGAATGACCCGCCGCCGATCCGTTTCGGAGATCGCCCGGGCCATCGAATCGGTGAGGTTGTCAGCGTAGAGCAGGGCCCTGCCACTCACGTGGCGCGCCGCCCGGCCGATCGTCTGGATCAAGGAACGCTCGGCCCGCAGGAAGCCTTCCTTGTCGGCATCGAGAATCGCCACCAGGGATACCTCAGGCAGGTCAAGCCCTTCCCGCAGGAGGTTCACCCCCACCAAGGCATCGAAGACGCCATTGCGCAGGTCCTGGATGATCTCGATCCGCTCGATCGAGTGGATCTCCGAATGGAGATAACGCACCCGCAGCCCATTCTCGGCCAGGTAGTCGGTGAGATCCTCGGCCATCCGTTTGGTGAGGGTCGTGATCAAACTGCGCTCCCCCTTGTCCGCCCGCAGCCGGATTTCTCCGAGCAGATCGTCGACCTGGCCCTCGCTGGGGCGCACCTCCACCACCGGATCGAGCACGCCGGTGGGGCGGATCACCTGTTCGGCCACCTGGCTGCCGCTCTGCTCCAGCTCCCAGCTCCCCGGGGTGGCCGAGACGAAGATCGTCTGGCGGGCCTTGCTCCAGAACTCCTCGGCCTTGAGCGGCCGGTTGTCGGCGGCGCTGGGCAGCCGGAACCCATGGTCGATCAGCACCTGCTTGCGGGCCCGGTCGCCGTTGTACATGGCATGCAGCTGGGAGCAGGTGACATGGCTCTCATCCACCACCAGCAGCCAGTCGTCGGGGAAGTAGTCGATCAGGCACTCAGGGGGGGTGCCCCCAGGCCGGCCGGCCAGGTGGCGGGCGTAGTTCTCGACCCCGTTGCAGTAACCCACCTCCTTGAGCATCTCCAGGTCGTAGGCGGTGCGCTGCTCCAGCCGCTGGGCCTCCAGCAACTTGCCCTGGCTGTGGAGCTCATCGAGCCGCTGCCGCAGCTCGTCCCGGATGGCGGCGATGGCCACCTCCAGCCGATCCTTGGGGGTGACGAAGTGCTTGGCGGGGTAGATGTTCACCGTTTCCAGGCTCTGGAGGATCTCGCCGGTGGTGGGATCCACATAGCGGATCGCCTCCACCTCGTCGCCGAACAGTTCGATCCTCACCAGGCGGTCTTCGTAGGCCGGGCCGATTTCGAGCACGTCGCCCTTGACCCGGAAGCGGCCACGGCCAGGCTCGATGTCATTGCGGGAATACTGGTTGTTGACCAGTTCCCGCAGGGAGGTGCGCAGGTTGAGTGTTTCCCCCACCGAGAACTTGACGGCCGCCTTGAGATACTCGGAAGGGATCCCCAGGCCGTAGATGCAGCTGATCGAGGCCACCACGATCACATCCCGGCGCTCAAACAGGGAGCGGGTGGCCGAGTGCCGCAGCATGTCGATCTCTTCGTTGATCGAGGCGGTCTTGGCGATGTAGGTATCCGAGACCGGCACGTAGGCCTCGGGCTGGTAGTAGTCGTAATAGGAGATGAAATATTCGACGGCGTTGTTCGGGAAGAACTCGCGCAGCTCGTTGCAGAGCTGGGCCGCCAGGGTCTTGTTGTGGGCCAGCACCAGGGCGGGGCGGCCGGTGCGCTCGATCACATTGGCGATCGAGAAGGTCTTGCCGGTGCCGGTGGCCCCCAACAGGGTCTGGAATCGCTCCCCCGCCTCAACCCCTTGGGTAAGGGCGGTGATGGCGGAGGGTTGGTCACCCTTGGGCTCATAGGGCGCCTGAAGCTCAAATCGGGCCATGCCCCTGGGGGATCAGGCGGAGCCTGGAGAAGGGGAAGCTTCAAGTCTAAGAAGCGCTCAGGCCACGGCGCCGCCCACCAGGGCCGCCGCCCGGGTGAAGCCCACGTCAAGACCCAGCAACCGCAGGATCACGGCGCTCAGAACGCTGTACACCAGGGCACCGAGGATGGCGCTGACCAGGCCGTTCTTGAGCCGAAACCCCTGGATCAACCAGGCCGCCAGGGCAAAGAGAATAATGGTGATCAGCCAGTTGAACAGCAGCGACACCGGGCTGATCAAGCCGCCCAATGAGGTGACGGCCCAGACCGGCCCCAGCAGCAGCCTCAGGGGCCAGACCAGGAGAGTGCCCAGCAGACCGATCACCACGGCCGAGAGCAGGGCCGTGGTGAAGTTCGCCATCTCCACCCCGAGGGGCAGGGCAGCCACGATGAGCAGCACCACCGCCCGGATCGGCCACTGCAGCAACCAGACAAGTGCGCCCATGGGTTAGCCAAGGTCATCGTGGAAAGCGTAGGGAGGGAAGTCCAAACCGGCCACCCTCCGCTTCACACCTCCACGGACTGTTACGACCGCCGTCCCGATCGGCCCTCAGCATGGGCGACAGGGGACACCAGGGCCTCTCGCAGACTGCGCACCACGGCCACCATCGCCAGTTCGTCGTCCAGGCGGTTCACCGCGGAACCGACGCCAACGCCACTGGCGCCGGCGGCGATCGCCATCGGAACAGTGATTGCGGAGAGGCCGGAGGCGCAGAGCACAGGCAGCGGAGCATCGACGGACTGGAGGGCCCGGCTGATCGCATGGGCCGCAGCCAGGGTGGGGGCGGCTTTCTCGATCAACCCCAGGGCACCGGCGCTGAACGGACGGGCACTGGTGCCACCCTCGGTCTGGATCAGGTCGGCGCCGGCGGCGACTAAATCGATGGCCAGGTGCTCCTGCTGATCCAGGGGCAGGATGTGGGGCACGGTGACCGAGAGCACCACCTCAGGCAGGAGCTGGCGGGTCTGGAGGGTCAGGGAGAGCACCTCCTCGGCGCCGAACAGGCGGCCCAGGGGGTAAAAGGCATCGAAGTTGCCGATCTCCACGATGGTGGCCCCGGCGGCCACGGCGGCCGGAAACAGCTCGGGATCCACAGCCGACGCGCAGATCGGCAAGCCTGAGACCCTGGCCGCCAGGCGCACCAGTTCGGGTTCGCAGGCGACATCGATCAGGTCGGCTCCCCCACCGGCGGCGGCCCTGCTGATCCGCTCCACCGCGACAGGATCAACGTTGGTGAGCCCGGCGATCACCTTCAACATTCGCCGTGACACCAGCGCCGCGTGAAGGTCGGCGGGCAGGCTGGAAAGACGCGACATCGGCAGCGGAGGCAAGTGGCCGTGATTCTCCCACCCGGAAGTGCCCCGGAGCTCTCCCCTTCCCGCAGCCGGGGTCCAGCCTGGGGGCCGCTGCACATGAGGCTGCATCAGGAGTTGCTGCAGCGGCCCACCCTGCTGCCAAGGGGCGCGCGGCTGCTGCTGGCCGTCTCCGGCGGCCAGGATTCGATGGCCCTGACGCGTTTGCTGCTCGATCTGCGGCGACTGCACATTTGGGAGTTACAGCTCTGGCACGGCAACCATGGCTGGCGGCCTGAAGCCGCCGCCCAGGCCGAGCACCTGAGCACCTGGGCCGCACAGCAGGGCCTCGCGATCCAAGTCGAGCGGGCCGACCCGCCCCCCAGCGGCGAAGCAGCGGGCCGAACCTGGCGCTATTCACGCCTCCAGCACTGGGCCAGCCAGCTGGGGTGCCACCACGTGGTCACCGGCCACACCGCCAGCGATCGGGCCGAAACGGTGCTGCTGAACCTCGCCCGTGGTGCCCATCTGAGGGGGCTGAGCAGCCTGCGCCGCCTCCGCGCCCTCGGCCCAGGCCACACGCTGGTGAGGCCGCTGCTGGGCCTGAGCCGTGCCGAAACGGCAGCGTTCTGCGCCGAATGGGACCTGCCGGTGTGGATGGATTCCAGCAACGACCAGTTGCGTTATGGCCGCAACCGCATCCGCCACCAGGTGGTTCCCGTGCTGGAGGAGCTCCATCCCGGCGCCAGCCGCCGGATCAGCGCCCTGGCCGAACGCCTCGAGCATGATCCCCTCGAAGAGCTGCTGGGTCTCGCCCTGGCCCTGCTGATCGACCCAGCGGCACCGAGGCGGCTCAGCCGGGAGGCCCTCGGCACCTGCTCCGCGGCCTGTCACGCCCTGCTGGTGCGCCATTGGCTGGAGCGGGAAACGGGCCGGAGGCTGGCCGCAAAGCCGGTGGAGGCGCTCAGCCGGCGCTTGCGCGACTCCCCGCAGCCTGGCAGCCTCGATCTGGGCGGGGGGTGGCGGTTGACCTGGGACAAGCAAGCCCTGCTGCTGGAGCCCGACGACCATCCCCCTCCAGGCCCACTGATCCCAGCACCTGACGGAGGAGATCCCAACGATGCCTGAGCCCGTCGATCCTGAAGCGTTTGACCAGGCCTACAGGGCTGTGGAGCTCTCCTACAGCGAGGGCCGTTTCGATGAGGCCCTGCGGGAAGCCGAGGCCCTCCTGGAGCAGCAGGCCCCGGGGGGCGGCGATCCAAGGACCGAACGGCTGAAGCTGATCCTTGGCCACATCCATCTGCACGGCCTGGGCCAGCCCGGCCGGGCCGTCGCCCTCTACCAGGACGTTCTCGACACCGGTACCACCGCCACCTACATCGAGCTGGCCGAGCAGGGCCTGGCCCTGTGCCAAGACGCTTTCGCCCAGGAGGCAGCCGCTGAGCGGGCCGTCGTGGCCGAGCAAGCCGCCGCTCCAGCCATGCCCTGGCTGCTGGAGTCGGTCGCCGGTCCCGCTGGGCAGGCTGCGGATCTTTCGATCGAAGCGGTCAGGGTCGAGGAGTTGGTGGCGTTCGCGACTCCAGCCGGTTCCGTCGTTCCAATGCCCGTGAAAAACCCCTCGACCGTCGGCCCCGTCGAGGAGGCTGAACTGGCCAAGGGGCTGTTGCGCGTGGTGCTGGGCTGAGGTTCAGCCAGCGGCCGTGGAGCGGCGACGGCGCACCCGGTTGGCCGGCATCTCCGGCTCCTCCGGCACGGCGGCGACGGCCGCTGCGACCGGCGCGGTCACCGCCGCCGTGGCCACGGCCATGGCCCCCTGGGGCGCCTGGGTGGCCGGAGCGGCCTCGGGGCGCGGTCCAACATTGCGGATCACTTCACGGCTGGTTTCCCGGCCAGCCTGACGGCCACCGCGAGCGGCCGGACGGGTGTCGGGCTCGGCATCGGCTCGACCCTTGTAGGCCGGCGTGCCGGCCGGGGCCGGTTGCACCAGGCAGATGATCAGGGGCTCGACCTGCAATTCGCGCCGCAGCCGCCGTTGCAGCCCCACCTCGATTTCGCGCTGGACCCCCACCCAGTCCACGTCCGGGGCTGTGCCACCGGTGTTGCGGCAGAGCTGGCTCCAGCGGTTCTCAAGCACCCAGCCGATTTCACGCTCAGCCCAGATCGAGAGCTTGCGGGCATCGGCGGTGGTGACCACGCCGCGCAAGTTGACCCTGGGCGGGGCCCCCATGACGCCATCGGTGCTGATCACGGTCAGCAGGGTGATAACGCCGTCTTCGGCCAGTTGCTGGCGTTCCTTGAGCACCCGGGCATCGACGATGCCGTTGCGGGAGGCATCGAGCAGCTCGATGCCAGCCTTGACCGGATCCCCCTTGTGGATCGAATCGGGGGTGAGCTCCACCACATCACCGTTGTCAATGATCAGGATGTGGTCGGCCGGCACGCCCATCGACTGGGCTGTCTTGGAGTGGGCCACCAACATGCGGTGCTCACCATGCACCGGAACGAAGTACTTGGGCCGGGTCAGGGCCAGCATCAACTTGTGGTCTTCCTGGGAGCCGTGGCCTGACACGTGGATCCCTTCCCCCTTGCCGTAGACCACCTTGGCCCCGAGCATCATCAACCGATCAATCGTGTTGACCACGGAGATCGTGTTGCCCGGAATCGGGCTGGCCGAGAAGATGATCGTGTCGCTGGATTTCACCTGAACCTGGGGATGCTCGGAGCGGGAAATCCGGCTGAGAGCCGCCAGCTCTTCGCCCTGGCTGCCGGTCATCAGCAACAGGGTCTCACGGTCTGGCAGGTCGCGGATCTGCTTGATCGGCACGAACAGGTCATCCGGACAGCGGATGTAACCGAGCTCCCGCGCCTTGGCGATCACGTTGAGCATGGAACGGCCCAGCAGACCCACCTTGCGGCCGTGCTTGAGCGCCAGCTCCAGGATCATCGAGACCCGATGCACCGAACTGGCAAACGTGGTGACGATGACGCGGCCTTCGGCGCTGGCGAAGTGACGGTCGAGGTTGGGGAACACCGCCCGCTCTGGTGGTGTGGACCCGGGAAGCTCGGCATTGGTGGAATCACTGAACAGGCAGAGCACCCCTTGCTCGCCGTAGTGGGCCATCCGCTGGATGTCGAAGACCTCGCCGTCGACGGGGGTGTGGTCGAACTTGAAATCACCGGTGAACACCACAACCCCGACCGGGGTGGTGATCGCCAAGCTGAAGCTGTCGGCGATCGAGTGGGTGTTGCGGATGAATTCTACCTTGAAGTGCTGCCCCACCTTGACCACATCGCGGGGGCCCACGGTCTGGATCACGGTGCGGTCGGTGACCGCCGCTTCCTCCATCTTTCCCTGCAGCATCGACATGGCCAGGCGGGGGCCGTAAATCACCGGAATGCTGAAATTCTTGAGGTGGTGGGGAATGCCACCGATGTGATCTTCGTGGCCGTGGGTCACGATCATGCCCCGGATGCGCTTCTGGTTCTCGCGCAAATAGCTGGTGTCTGGCAAGACCACATTCACGCCGTGCATGCCATCGCTGGGGAACGCGAGGCCCGCGTCGACGAGCATCAGATCATCGCCGTACTCGAACACGCAGGTGTTCTTGCCGATCTCATGGAGGCCACCCAGGGGGATCACCCGCAGGGTGGGCTTGGTGCCGTTGGTGCTTGTGCTCATGGGTTGTCTCATCCGGGGTGACCCGGGAAGGGGAAAACTGGGTGGGGCTGGTCTGGGATCTCCGCGCCAGGCTGCGCCGGAGGTGAGCCTTGGCGTCAGGTAGGACGCAGGGCAGCCAGGGCTGTGGTCAGGCGGTCGCGCACGTCGCTGTCGGCAGAAACCAGGGGAAGGCGGGGGGCACCCACGGGCCAGCCCTCGATCTCCAGGGCTGCTTTGATGGGAATTGGATTGGTGGTGGCGAACAGGGCGCGGCAGAGGGGCAGCAACCGGTCATGCAGGGCCAGGGCACCGGCGTGGTCGCCGCCGAAGAAGGCCTTGATCATCTGCTGGATCTGGCGGCCAACCAGGTGGCTGGCCACGCTGACCACGCCAACCGCCCCGACCGCGAGCATCGGCAGGGTGAGGGCGTCATCCCCGCTGTAGATGGCCAGGCGGGGGCCGCAAAGCTGGCGCAGCCGGCTGACCTCATCGGTGCTGCCGCTGGCCGCCTTGAAACTCACCACGTTGGGCAAATCCATCAGGCGGGCCGTGGTTTCCGCCGTGAGGCTGCAACTGGTGCGGCCGGGAATGTTGTAGAGCATCACGGGCATCCCAGGAGCCGCTGTGGCAATGGCGCGGAAATGGGCTTCCAGCCCCTCCTGGGGAGGCTTGTTGTAATAAGGCACAACTACCAGTGCTCCATCGGCCCCCTGGTCCTGGGCCTGGCCAATCGCCTCCACCGCTTCGGCGGTGCAGTTGCTGCCGGTGCCGGCGATCACCCTGGCCCGCTCCCCGACCGCGGCTTTCACGGTGGCGAGCAACTCATGCTGTTCCTGCCAGCTCAGGGTGGGGGATTCACCGGTGGTGCCGCACACCACCAGGCCATCGGACCCGTGGCCCACCAGGTGAGCCGCCAGCCGGGCAGCCTGCGGAAAATCCACCGATCCGTCGGAAGCGAAGGGGGTGACCATGGCGGTGATCACCCGCCCGAACGGGGTGGGACTGGCACTGATCCCGCTCAAGCGACACCTCCCAGCACTGCTGAGGCCATGGCCGTGGCCGGCAACCCGCTGGGATCGAGGAGCCCTTCGGCGATCTGGATGGCGTTGAGGGCCGCCCCCTTGCGGATCTGATCGCCGCAGAGCCAGAGCTCCAGGGCCCGCGGGTCGCTGATGTCCTGGCGGATGCGGCCGATCGCCACGGGGTCGCGGCCGGTCACGTCGGTGGGCATCGGGAAGCGGTTGGTGGCGAAGTCCTCGATCAGCTCGACCCCGGCCGCCGCGGCCAGCACCGCCCGGGCCTCCTCGACCGGAAAGGGTTCCCTGAAAGCGATGTTCACCGCTTCGGAGTGGGCCCGCAGCACCGGCACCCGCACACAGGTGGCCGTGAGCCGCAAATCGGGCAATCCGAGGATTTTGCGGGTTTCATTCACCATCTTGAGCTCCTCCTCGCAATAGCCATTTGGCATCAGGGGGGAGTTGTGCAGAAACAGATTGAAGGCCAGGGAATGGGGCAGCACCGTGCTGATCGGAACCCCGCCATCGAGCACGGTGCGGCTGAGTTGGCGCAACTCCTCCATCGCCCGGGCCCCGGCCCCACTGACCGACTGATACGTGCTCACCACCACACGCTCGATCGGACGGCGGGCCTGCAGGGGGGCCAGCGCCAGGGTGAGCAGGATCGTGGTGCAATTTGGGTTGGCGATGATGCCCTGGTGGGCGAAGGCGGCCTGGGGATTCACCTCCGGCACCACCAGGGGAACGGCCGGATCGAGGCGGAAGGCACTGGAGTTGTCGATCACCACCGCCCCTGCCGCGACCGCCACGGGAGCCCACTGCTTCGAAATGGAGCCGCCAGCGGATGCCAGGACCAGATCCACATCGGCCAGGGCTTCGGCCGTCACCGCCTGCACCTTGTACGCCTCGCCCTGCCAGGCGATGGACTGACCGGCGGAGCGTGGCGAGGCCAGCAGCCGTAGCTCCCCGACCGGGAACCGGCGCTCGGCCAGCAGGCCCAGCAGTTCTTGGCCGACGGCACCGGTGGCGCCAAGAATGGCGACGGTCAGGGGCCTCAGGGGCAGAAACGTGGAGGGTGCGGCGGGGGACAAGGGCAGGGAAGGGCGAGGGATGGAGAACACTGGAGAGGGGCTGAACTCCTGAACCAATCTCCGTAAGGAGGCGACGATGAACTGTTGACCGAGCGATCGAAGAAAACGCTCCTTTGATCTGGAGCAGCTTCACAACGAGGAAATGTCCAATCCTCGGGTGAATCGCATCACACCGAAGGCTTGACGACAATCAAAAACTGATGGGCCGGGTCTATGGAGCAGGATCGATCGAAGGGGTGAAGAAAAATTTGCTAAAGATTTCAATGGTCCGGTCGGAGAAAAGCCACCGGGCTCTGATGTGATTTAGAAGCGTGCAGGCCCCGCAGGACCACGACCTTCCTTTGTTCTTAAACAATCATACGCCCAGTCAGGCCCTGGGCGCCTCCACCACCGTGGCTGGGCAGGGTGAGCCGGAGGCGGCATGGGTTTCTAGGATCGGCGGCTGCCCTGCAACACCGGTCCGGCCGGTCCGCCCATGAGCTCCGCCCTGAAGGTCAAGACCAGTCCCCGTCCCGGCAGCCGGCTGGCTCTGGAGGTGGAGATCCCCGGCGGTCGGTCCCAGGCCAGCTACGAAGCCGCCGTGACCAAGCTGAGCCGCAGTGTGCGCCTGCCGGGCTTTCGCCAGGGCAAGGTGCCCCGTCCGGTCCTCCTTCAGCAGATCGGCCCCTTGCGGATCCGGGCCACCGCCCTGGAGGATCTCGTCGACAGTGTGTGGCGCGACGCGCTGAAGCAGGAACAGATCGCCGCCCTCAGCAATCCGGAGCTAAGCGAAGGATTCGACGTCTTGCTGGCGCGGTTCAGCCCCGGGGAGGAACTCACCTTGACCCTCGAGTTGGACATCCAGCCCACCCCAAGCCTCAAAACAACGAAAGGACTGGTGGCTGAAGCGGAACCGATCCACTACGACCCCGACCGGGTGGACGAACTGATTGAACAGTCCCGCAGGCAGTTGGCGGCCATGGTCCCCGTGGAGAATCGCCCTGCCGCCAGCGGCGATCAGGCGCTGGTGAGCTTTACCGGCTCCTACCAGGACAGCGGTGAACCGATCGTCGGTGGCAGCGCCGACGATCTGGAGGTGGAACTTGAAGAGGGGCGGATGATCCCTGGCCTCATCGAAGGAATCCTCGGGATGGGCCTTGGGGAGACCCGCACGATCCCCTGTCAGTTCCCCGACGACTACCCCCAGGAGGATGCGCGCGGCAGGGAAGCCAGTTTCGTGCTCACCCTCAAGGACCTCAAGGCCCGCGAACTGCCCGAGCTGGATGACGCCTTCGCCCAGCAGGCCAGCGAGCTCCCGACCCTCGCCGAGATGCGGGCCGACCTGGAGCAGCGCCTGCGCGACGACACCGAGCGCCGCGCCCGCAACGGTCGCCACGATGCCCTGCTGACCGCCCTGGTCCAGGAGCTGGAGGTGGAGCTGCCCGAAACCCTGATTCAGCAGGAGATCCGTGCCCTGGTCGAGCAGACCGCCAGCCAGGTGGCCCAACAGGGGATGGACATCAAGAGCCTGTTCACCCCGGAGCTGGTCCGCAGCCTGATGGACAGCTCTCGGCCGGAGGCGGAGCAGCGGCTCAAGCGCGGTCTCGCCCTCCAGGCCCTGGCCACCAAGGAGCAGATCACGGTGGAGGAAGGGGAGATCGAGGCGAAGCTGAAGGAGGTGGGCAGCGGCCAGAGCAAGGGCGAAAGCATCGATCCGGCCCGCTTGCGCGGGGCTGTGGCGGAGGATCTGCTTCGAAACAAGTTGCTGGCCTGGCTTGAAGAGAACAGCACCGTCACCGAGAAGGCGCCAGCGGAGGGGACGGAGCCGGCCATAGATTGAAGCCACCCCCGGTTCCTCCGTGCCCGCCGCGTGATCGACGCCCTTCGTCCCCATCCGATCCAAAACCGCTGGCAGGGCAGCCGTCCTGCCGCCATCCGCGACAGCGCTCCCCGGGCCGCCCCTGGTCTGGTGCCCACGGTGGTCGAGCAGTCGGGGCGGGGGGATCGGGCCTTTGACATCTACTCCCGGCTGCTGCGGGAGCGGATCATCTTTCTGGGCACCGGCATCGACGACGCCGTGGCCGATTCCTTGGTGGCCCAGTTGCTCTTCCTGGAAGCCGAAGACCCGGAGAAGGACATTCAGATCTACATCAACTCCCCCGGTGGCTCAGTGACCTCGGGGCTGGCCATCTACGACACGATGCAGCAGGTGGCCCCGGACGTGGTCACCATATGCTATGGCCTGGCGGCCAGTATGGGGGCCTTCCTGCTCTCCGGAGGCACCAAGGGCAAGCGCCTGGCCCTGCCGAGTGCGCGGATCATGATCCACCAGCCGCTGGGTGGCGCCCAGGGCCAGGCTGTGGACATTGAGATCCAGGCCCGGGAGATCCTCTACCTCAAAGACACCCTGAACGGGTTGATGGCGGAACACACAGGCCAGCCGCTGGCCAGGATTGCCGAGGACACCGACCGCGATTACTTTTTGTCTCCACCGGAAGCCGTGGCCTACGGGCTGATCGATCGGGTGTTTGAAGACTCCACACCCCTCTGATGGCCAAGTTCGACGCCCATCTGAAGTGCTCGTTCTGCGGCAAGTCCCAGGAACAGGTGCGGAAGCTGATCGCCGGACCCGGCGTCTACATCTGCGACGAGTGCATCGATCTCTGCAACGAGATCCTCGAAGAGGAGCTCGTTGAGGTGCCCGGCGGCGGCCGCCCCCCGGCTGAGGCGGGACGTCAAGTGGCACCGAAGAAAAGCGGCAAGGCGGCCCCCACCCTCGCCACGATCCCCAAACCGCACCAGATCAAGGCCTTTCTCGACCAGCAGGTGGTGGGCCAGGAAGAGGCCAAGAAGGTTCTCGCCGTCGCCGTTTACAACCATTACAAGCGGCTGGCCTGGCATGGAGATGGCCATGGCGAAACCGATCGCACCGCCACTCGGCTGCACAAGTCGAACATTCTGCTGATCGGCCCCACCGGCTGCGGCAAGACCCTGCTCGCCCAGACCCTGGCCGAACTGCTTGATGTGCCTTTTGCCGTGGCCGACGCCACCACCCTCACCGAGGCGGGCTATGTGGGGGAGGACGTGGAGAACATCCTGCTGCGGCTGCTGCAGAAGGCCGACCTCGACGTGGAGCAGGCCCAGCGGGGCATCATTTACATCGACGAAATCGACAAGATCGCCCGCAAGAGCGAGAACCCCTCGATCACCCGCGATGTGTCGGGCGAAGGGGTGCAGCAAGCCCTGCTCAAGATGCTGGAGGGCACCGTGGCCAACGTGCCCCCCCAGGGCGGGCGCAAGCATCCCTATCAGGACTGCATCCAGATCGACACCAGCCAGATCCTGTTCATCTGCGGGGGGGCTTTCGTCGGCCTCGATGGCGTGGTGCAGCGGCGCCTGGGCCGTAACGCGATCGGCTTCCTGCCCAACGACGGCCGCAGCCGCAGCCGCAACCACAAGGAGCATCAAGCCGCCCATATCCTGCGCCATCTCGAACCGGAGGATCTGGTGCGCTACGGCCTGATTCCTGAATTCATCGGCCGTCTGCCGGTCAGCGCCCTGCTGGAACCGCTCGATGCCCGGGCCCTCAAGGCCATCCTCACCGAGCCGCGGGATGCCCTCGTCAAGCAGTTCCAGACGCTGCTCAGCATGGACAGCGTTCAGCTGGAGTTCGAGCCGGAAGCCATCGAGGCGATCGCCCAGGAGGCCCATCGGCGCCGCACCGGTGCCCGGGCCCTGCGCGGCATCGTCGAGGAACTGATGCTCGATCTGATGTATGACCTGCCCACCAGCACCGCCGTGACCACCTTCAGAGTCACCAGGGAGCTGGTGGAGCTGCGCAGCAAGGCCAAGGTGCTGCCCTACCCCGGCGTGATCCAGCAACAGGAGTCGGCCTGAGGCCGGAAGAACGCCGCCATGGCAACCGCTGATCACCTGCAGGTGCCCCGCCAGCACGGCCTCTTCGATCACCACGGCATCGATCTGGGCGACGGAACGGTGGCCCACTACCTCGAAGGCCGCCAGATCCTGCGCAGTCCGCTTGACGCCTTCAGCCGCGGTGAGCCCGTGTCGGTGGTGCCCTACGACCCGGCCAGCATCTCGCCGCCCGGGGTGACGCTGCGGCGGGCGATGGGCCGGCTCGGCGAGCAGCGCTACAACCTCGTGTTCAACAACTGCGAGCACTTCGCGATCTGGTGCAAGACCGGTCACCACCGCAGCACCCAGGTGGAGGACTGGCTCCGCACCGGCAGCCTTGGGGCCCTGGCCGTCGGCCAGTTCGTCCCGGCGGCCCTGCTGGTGGCCGTTCGGTTGCTGCTGCGCCAGGGTTTGACCCTCGACCATGGCCGTGACCTGGCCCTGCGCAGCCTGGAGCAGCTCGACGGGCTGCGGCTGCGCCTGCAGCAACGGCTTGAGCAGGAACTGGAGCAGGCGGAGCAATGGTGGGCCGGAGATAAGGGCCCCGACCAGTTGGGCAAGCTGCGGCTCCAGGCCCAGAGCCTGGCCGATCAGCTCGCCACGGTGGAAGAGCTGGAGGGGAGGCTGGAGCGGCTGCTCAGCGAGGGAAAGCCGGCGGCGGGCGACCCGTCCCCATGACCGAGGCTCCGGCCTACCAGGCTCTGCACCTCAAGTACCGCCCCCAACGGTTCGACCAGCTGGTGGGGCAGGAGGCGATCGCCGCCACCTTGAGCAATGCCCTGCTCCAGGCCCGCATCGCCCCCGCCTATCTGTTCAGCGGCCCGCGGGGGACGGGCAAGACATCGAGCGCGCGCATCATGGCCCGTTCGCTGAATTGCGTCGGCAGCGATGGGCCCACCCCCCATCCCTGCGGCGTCTGCGAGCTGTGCACCTCGATCGCGGCCGGCAACGCCCTTGATGTGATCGAGATCGACGCCGCCTCCAACACCGGCGTCGACAACATCCGCGAGCTGATCGAACGGTCCCGCTTCGCGCCGGTGCAGGCGCGCTGGAAGGTTTACGTGATCGACGAGTGCCACATGCTCTCGACCGCCGCCTTCAACGCCCTGCTCAAGACCCTGGAGGAACCGCCGCCACGGGTGGTGTTCGTGCTGGCCACCACCGATCCGCAGCGGGTGCTGCCCACAATCCTGTCGCGGTGCCAGCGCTTCGACTTTCGTCGCATTCCCCAGGCCGCCATCGAAGACCATCTGCGCACCATCGCCGAGCAGGAGCGGATCGGCATCAGCCCGGAGGCCCTGCAGGTGGTGGCGCAGCGGGCCCAGGGCGGGCTTCGGGACGCGGAGAGCCTGCTCGATCAACTCAGCCTGCTGCCGGCACCGATCGAAGCGGCGGCGATCTGGGACCTGCTGGGAGCCGTGCCGGAGCAGGAGCTGCTCCACCTCGCCGCCGCCCTCGCCGCCGCCGAACCCGTCGGGGTGATCGAAGCCTGCCGAGAACTGCTGGAACGGGGGCGGGAACCCTCGGCGGTGCTTCAGGGGCTGGCCTCCTTGTTGCGCGACCTGGTGCTCGCCGCAGCCGCCCCCGGGCGGCTCGAGCTCAGCGGCCTCTCGCCCCAGTTCCGCCCCCAACTTCCGGAGCTGGCCGAACGGCTCGGCAGCGGACGGCTGCTGCGCTGGCAAAACCAGCTGCGCGGCAGCGAACAGCAGTTGCGTCAGAGCATCCAGCCGCGGCTCTGGCTGGAGGTGCTCCTGCTCGGGCTGCTGGAGGAACCAGCCCCCAGGGCCCGGCAGGCTCCGATCCCGGAAGGGCTGACTCCCGTTGATGCGGCGGCCAACGCCGTGATGGGCCCCGTGGCGCTGTCACCGCCATCCCCCTTGGGTGCCCCGGTCGCCCGGACCCCGGCCGCACCGCCCCCTGCCCCCACCCCTGCAGCGAGCGGCGAGGCAGGCGACCACGAGCCAGCCATCCAGAACCTGGCGGAGCTGTGGCAGCAAATCCTCTCCAGCCTCACCCTGCCCTCCACCCGCATGCTGCTGTCCCAGCAAGCCTCGCTGGTGCGGCTGGACGACCAACGGGCCGTGGTGCGGGTCAGCGGAAACTGGATGCCGATGGTGCAGAGCCGGCTGCCCCTGCTGGAGCAGGCCCTCCAGAATGCCCTGGGACGTCCGCGTCAACTGGTGCTGGAATGCCAGCAGTCCAGCCCACCTGTCAGCACACCAACCAGCCCGCCCGCCCGCCAGCAGAACACCGCCGTTCCACCCACCCAGCCTGCCGCTCGACCCGGACCGGTTCGGATCGAAGCCAGCCCCCCACCTCCACAGACTTGCCCACCGCCCCCCTTGCCGCGGGAGCCCCTGGCCGAGAGGGCCCAACGGTTAGCAGAGTTCTTCAACGGGGAGGTCGTCGATCTGGAGGAACCGCCGGTGGATCAACCGGCGTCCGGCGGCTAGGTCGCCTGGGTGGAGAGATCGGAATCCGCTGGCAGACCGTCGTCGTCGTGGTCCTGATGGTCTTCGGGGTGGCCGCCGAGGTGGAGCGTCTTGGCCCAGACCAACCGCTTCGGCAACACCACCATTCGAACCGCCACCAAGGGAATTACCACGAGCCAGTGGGCGAAGTAGACCATCGCAAGCAGGACGGTGAAGGGGTTCGGCTTCGGCAGGGGAGGCCCCTGCGATGGCCGGCGGCAACCGATCACCAGGGCCCCGGCGGTGAGCCCCATCGCCACGAGGGACAGGGGCCAGATCGCCGGCTGGGTTCCGCTCAGCAACGCCGCGAACAGATCGATGGCCGAGATCAGCGGCAAGGCGTACTGAAGGAAGAAGAACACCCCGAGATCGAGCCGCTGGCGACGGGAGAGGCGCGAGGACAGCAAGCCGGGCCCGTAATCGAAGAAACGCTGCAGACCCCCCTCGGCCCAGCGCTGCCGTTGCTTCCACAGGGATGGCAGGGTGAGCACGGCTTCCTCCTCCACCGGCGGATCCCAGAGAACCCCCACCGCATGGCCCGCCAGGAGGAGGCGGAAGCTGAGGTCCAGGTCGTCGGTCACGGTGGCCTCGTTGAAACCACCACAGGCTTCGAGAACATCACGGCGCAAGAGCTGTCCATTCCCCCGCAGCTCGCCGATGCCGCCTGCCCGAAGGCGCCCCTCCTGGATGCCGGCATCCAGGGCCATTTCCATCGCCTGGGCCCGGGTGAGCAGGTTGCGATCCGTGTTCACCACGGCCTTGCGCAATTGAACCGCGGACCAACCGCCGGATTCCGCATAGGCCACGAGATGCTCCAGCAGATCGGCCTGCAGCCCGGCGTCGGCGTCGAGCACCAGCATCCAGCGGCCCTGGAGTCGCTCCAGAACGGCGTTCAGCGCACCGGACTTGCCGCCACCCGCCTCCCTGCCGCGCCTGATCACGGTCAAGTGGGGCGTGCGGCCCTCAAGATCAGCCAGCAACTCGGGGGTGCGGTCCTCGCTGCCATCGTCAACCACCCACAAGCGGAGCTGATCAGCGGGATAGCTCAGCTGGCCGACACGCTCGACCAGACGGCCGATCACGGCCTCCTCGTCGCGGGCGGCCACCACCACATCCACCGAGGGGCAGGGGCAACCCCCTCCAGGCTTCTCGAAATCCAGGCCAGGCCAGGGGGCGGATGGATCCTGGTTTGCAGTCGGCCCGCTCAAGAGCTTGAGGAACACGGTGCGCACCACATAGGTGGCGATGAGCAGGCTGAGGCTGATCGCCGGCAGGAGGTTCCGGGGAGGCTCGAGCCAGTGGGGCGCCACGCCGGCCCAGCCGCAGAGGAAGACAAACGCCGCCGCCTTGCCGCGCCGACGACCTGGGCCCGTGTCGGCTTGGGTCACACCAGCCACAACGCGCCCGGCCGGTTCACGGCAACCCCCGCACAACACCTGCTTCCAGCCTCCTTCCCCTCAAGACACCTCCCTCAAGTCAGTTCATCCCAGGGCCTGGGGCGTGGATGGATGGCTGGACGGATGCCCAGGACATCGTCATCGCCAACGGACTCTAAAGGGGCCCTCCAAGGGAATGTATGTGCTGCAGATCCGTACCGGGGTAGTAGTGCCCGAGGATCCTGCCGAGGCTCCAACCACGGGCTGCCAGGTCGATCGCTCCGGCCTGGGAGAGGCCGGCCCCGTGGCCAAAGCCCCCACCGACGATTCGCCAGGCTCCGGGGCGATCGGGCACCAGCAGGAAGAGGGTGCTGGGAAGCTGTCGAAAGGTGCGCCGGATCGCGTCGAGCCGAAGCACCCGCTCGCCGCCACTGCCCTCGACCGCCAGGGCCAGAACCCGTCCACTCGGTCCCCGCTCCAGCACCTTGAGACCAACGGGAGTGCCCACACCCGCTCCGGTGCGGGCGAGATCCTCGCGGATCTGCTCAGCCGTAAGCAAGCGCTGCCAGCGAAAACGGGGGTGGTCCGCCCCGTAGGCCGCGCCTCCCTGGTTCAGGAGTTGCGGCAGGATCGCGGCCGGCAAGGGGACGGTGAAACGCTGGGCAAAGGCGGCGGGTCCATCCGGCCTGGCCTGGAGATAGGGCAGGGCGGAACCACTCCAGACCTCTTCGAACCCCGCCGAGACCCCCCCGTTCGTCGCGTGATACACCGCGTGAATCGGCATGCCCTTCCAGCTGAGCACCTGGCCCGTGGTGGCCTGGATCGCCCGTGCCACGGCTCCGCCCGCCAGGCGGGGGTCCCCATAGACCTGGCACTGGGTATCGGCACAGAGGTGGTAGCCATCGATCGCGAAGCGATGGCGGTTGCGCAAGGCCCAGGTGCGCGCCAGCACGGCCTGGGCGGCCAGGGCCGCCGGAGGGGAGGCGGCGCCGATCTCATGGGGCACCACCCCGAGCAGGTAACGCTCCAGGGGCACCTGCTCGATCAGGCTCCAGCCGCCGTAGGCGTCCGGCTGCAGGCGAAACGGCCCCGGGAACACCCCGCCCTGCCAGCGCAAGCCCCCCGGGGCCGTGATCAGCATGGGGCCCTCCAGCAGCGTCGCGGTCCTCGATCCCCCACCGGCCGCCGCCGGGGCCTCCAGCGCGAGGCCGCTGGTCACCAGCCGCTCGTCCGTGCGGGCCTGGAAGCCCTGCGGGGCTTTCGAACTGGCGACAGCCCACACTTCCCAGTCCTTGGGATAGCCGATCTGGGCCTCGACCCCCAGCGCCCGCCAGGCCATGGCCGCCTGCTCGGCGCTTTCGAAGCTGGCGAACGGCCCCAGCACGCTCCTTCCCAACAGCAACGGCTTCGCCAGGGGAACCTCTCGCCAGCGCAGCCGCAGGCTGGTGCCGCTGCGCCGCTGTCCCGCCGCATCCACCAGGCTCAGGGAACCCGTCGCGGCCTGCAGAACAAGTGGAGCAGCCTGGTCAGCCCCTCCCGCCGTGGGCCCCAGCCGTGAGGCCAGAGCGACCCAGAGCACCGGATCCTTGGCGTTGAGCGGGGGGGGCGGTTGGGTGGGCCAGTGGATGGCCGCGGGAGCGGACACGGCCCGGCAGCCCGGCGCGATCAACAGCGAAACGCTGAGTGCGAGCAGCGCCGGAGCGAGGCGACCGGCCGTTCGGGGGCGGGGCATGGGCAGGCGATGCATCAGCGCGAAGGGTGGAAACGGGGAGGGAAAGAGTGACAAGACAGGCCGGGTGGTTGGCGGAAGGCACGTCCACGTCGTACTTTGATTGTTTGCGTCCGAGCGGACGAGATGCCGAAGCTCAAAACCCGCCGAGCTGCCGCAAAGCGTTTCAAGCTGAGTGGCAGTGGCAAGTTCATGCGGCGTCGCGCCTTCCTCAACCACCTGCTCGATCACAAGAGCCCGAAGCGCAAGCGCTACCTCGGCACGATGGCGGTTGTTGATGAGCGCGATGTTGAGAACGTCAGGGGGATGCTTCCCTACGCCCACTGAGCCTGCCCACTGAGCAGCCCCAGGCCATACCCACCTCCCCCAGATCTGATCCATGTCTCGCGTCAAGAGGGGCAACGTTGCCCGCAAACGCCGCATCAAGATTCTCCGACTGGCCCGCGGCTTCCAGGGCAGCGGCAGCAAGTTGTTCCGCACCGCCAACCAGCGGGTCATGAAGGCCCTGTGCAACGCCTACAGGGATCGCCGTCGTCGCAAGCGCGATTTCCGCCGGCTCTGGATTGCCCGAATCAACGCCGCGGCCCGCCTCAATGGCCTGAGCTACAGCCGCCTGATCGGCGGGCTCAAAAAAGCGGACATCCAGCTCAATCGCAAGATGCTGGCCCAGTTGGCCGTCACCGATCCGGTCAGCTTCAGCAGCGTGGTTGGCGCCGCCCATCCCTGAACCCAACTTCTAACGGGGAGGCCCGATGGACATTCTCCTGCCCCAGGCCTACTTGATCGGACTGATCGTGCTGCTGGGTGGCGCCGCCGTGGTCATCGGCTTTCAGTTGGTCCGGGTGCGGCGGGATGAAGCCGCCCTCTCCCGGCTGGAAGGCCAGGGCAAGGGGGGCAGCCAACAGGATCCAGCCACCCTCTATGAACTGGCCTCGGTGCAGCTGCGCAAGCGGCTCTACCCCCAGGCGGTGGAGTCCCTGCAGCTCGCCCTGAAGCGCTCGACCGGGGAACCCCAGGAAGCCCAGGCCCTGATGCAGAACGCCCTGGGCTTTTCCCTTGCCGCCCAGAACAACTACGCCACGGCGATTCGGCACTACAAGGCCGCTCTCCAGGCCAAACCGGACTATCCCGTTGCCCTTAACAACCTCGGCTACGCCTTGGAGCGCCAGAGCAAACCCGACGAGGCCCGTGAGGCCTATCAGCAGGCCCTCAGCCTCGACCCTGGCAACAAGACAAGCCTGAAGCGGCTCAAGCTTCTCGAACGCCGCAACCCAAAGGATCCTGAGGATCGGCCCACCAGTGGCAAGGGCATTAAGCGAGAGCCCACCAAGAAGGCGGCCTGAGCCGCCAGCCTTCCTCTACAGGGCGCGATTACCAGAGGCCGCGAATCGGCGCCGGTTCCTTGGCACTCGGCTGAGCCTTGGTCTCGGCCATCGGAGCCAGCACCAGCCGTCCGCCGAGGTTGGTCAGCCGGGGCGCGTTCCAGCCGCTCAGGGACAACCCCTGCAGCCCCAGAAAGTCCCCGCCCGGCTCGAGGCCGGTGCTGAGGTCGGCGATCAGGGGAAGGAGTTCGAACTGGTCGGATTTGGCATTGAGATTGCCCTGCACCGGGGTGGTCACCGCTCCGATCGTCATCTCGCCACGCAGATCAACGACCTGACCGATCGCCTGGAGTGCCTCGAGACGCAGCTCCACCGGTACTGGCGTTCTGGAGCCGAAGGCCTGATACGTGCCGGTCCACCGCCGCGGCAGCTGGTCGGCCAGCAGCTGGGCACGGGCATTGGGATCGAAGGTCTCCACCGGACCGAAATCCGTCTGGAACGATTCAACCGTGGCGGGATTGGGCATTCGGAACGGCACCATGCCCCCGAGGGGAACCGGTGTGGCTGCCAACAGCAGAGGAAGCGCGAAGGGCACGGCTGGGTCCATCCTTTGGGCCAGGGTAAGCCGCTCTGGAGTCGTAAGCTGCACATCCAATGCCTGGAAAGCGCCGTGGCCGCAGCTGAACCGGCAGACGGGGAGGCGATGGTGATCGGTGGACGGCGCTTCGGCAGCCGGCTGATGACCGGCACCGGCAAGTATCCCGATCTGGCCACCATGTGCGCCAGCCTCGCGGCGAGTCGCTGCGAGATCGTCACCGTGGCGGTGCGGCGGGTGCAGGCAGCCGCAGCGGGCCATGGGGGGTTGATCGAAGCGATCGACTGGAGCGCGATCTGGATGCTGCCCAACACCGCTGGTTGCGCCACCGCCGAAGAGGCGATCCGGGTGGCACGGCTGGGCCGGGAGCTTGCCAAGCTGGCCGGCCAGGAGGACAACACCTTCGTGAAGCTGGAGGTGATCCCGGACAGCCGCCATCTGCTGCCCGATCCCTTCGGCACCCTCGAGGCGGCCGAGCAACTGGTGGCCGAAGGCTTCACCGTTTTGCCCTACATCAATGCCGATCCGCTGCTGGCCAAACGACTGGAGGAGGCGGGGTGCGCCACGGTGATGCCACTGGGATCGCCGATCGGCTCCGGCCAGGGCATCCGCAACGCCGCCAACATCGCCCTGATCATCGAGAACGCCCGGGTCCCCGTGGTGGTGGATGCCGGCATCGGCGTGCCCAGCGAAGCCGCCCAGGCCATGGAGATGGGGGCCGATGCCCTGCTGATCAACAGCGCCATCGCCCTGGCCGGTGATCCCGTCGCCATGGCACACGCCATGGCCCTGGCCACCGAGGCGGGGCGGATCGCCTGGCGGGCCGGTCGCTTGCCGGTCCGCCAGGAGGCCAGCGCCAGCTCACCCCGCCAGGGACGGGTGGGTCAGGTCATCCCCAGGCCTTCGTGAACTTCCTGCTCGGCCTGCCAGAGATCGCGGTTTCGGCCGATAGCGTAGCGAGCTTTCGTTGTTGCTTCAGCCATGTCGGTCACCCGGGAAGACGGCGGCAGGTTGAATGCTTTTGCCAAGGAACCTCCGATCCGGGTGGTCGAATCCGGCGGTTCCATGGGCCGGACCACCCTGCTGCTGCTGCTCGGCGGGGCGGCCCTGGTGCTCGGCATGGTGGCGGTGGCGGTACGGATCAGCTGAAGGGCCTGGAGCAGGCTGGAGGCGCAGGATGCCTGTAGTAGCTTGCCTAAAGGGAGCATCCGCTCGTTCGGCAGGAGTTCAGACGTGAAGGTTCTCGTTCTCGGCGGCGACGGCTTCTGCGGTTGGCCGTGCGCGGTGAATCTGGCTGATGGTGGCCATGAGGTGGTGATCGTCGACAACTTCAGTCGCCGCAAGATCGACATCGATCTGGGCGTGGAATCCCTCACGCCCATCGCCAACCTGCCTGACAGGCTGCGGGCCTGGCAGGAAACAGGCGGCAACCAGATCCGTTTCGTCCATCTCGACATCGCCCAGCAGTACGAGCGTCTGCTGGAACTGCTTCGCCTTGAGCAGCCGGGGGCGGTGGTGCATTTTGCAGAGCAACGGGCGGCTCCCTACTCGATGAAAAGCAGCGCCACCAAGCGCTACACCGTCGACAACAACGTCAACGGCACCCACAACCTGCTCTGCGCCATCGTCGAGAGCGGCCTCGACATCCACATCGTTCACCTCGGCACGATGGGGGTCTATGGCTATGGCTCCCACCGCGGCGCCACCATACCCGAGGGATACCTCACCGTGGAGGTCCCCCAGGCCGATGGCACCCGCTTTCGCGAGAAGATCCTCCACCCCACCGATCCCGGGAGCGTCTACCACATGACCAAGACGCTCGACCAATTGCTTTTCTTTTATTACAACAAGAACGACAGCATTCGCGTCACCGACCTTCACCAGGGGATCGTCTGGGGCACCAACACGGCGCTCACCGATCGCGATCCCCGGCTGGTGAACCGGTTCGATTACGACGGCGATTACGGTACGGTGCTCAACCGCTTTCTGATGCAGGCCGCGATCGGCTATCCGCTCACTGTGCATGGAACCGGCGGCCAGACCCGTGCCTTCATCCACATCCGCGATTCGGTGAAGTGCGTTGAGCTGGCCGTCGCCAATCCCCCCAGCCCCGGTGAGAAGGTCCGCATCTACAACCAGATGACCGAAAGCCACAAAGTGAAGGACCTGGCCGAGAAGGTGGCCGCTGTCACCGGAGCGAAGGTGAGCCATCTGCCCAACCCCCGCAAGGAAGCGATCGAGAACGATCTGATCGTCGACAACCGCTGCCTGATCGAACTGGGGCTCAAGCCCACCACCCTCGAGGATGGATTGCTGGCCGAAGTGGTGGATGTGGCCCGCCGCTGGGCCGACCGCTGCGATCGCGCCCGCATCCCCTGCATCTCTGCATGGACATCCTCCCAGGCGCTGGCCGTCAAGGCGACGGCCTGAAACACGGCTCGTCTCCCAGCTCACTCCCCCTGGACATGCGGCCCCCCTTGAAGATCGTTTTTTTCACGGAAACCTTCCTGCCCAAGGTCGACGGGATCGTGACCCGCCTCACCAAGACGGTGCAGCACCTGGTGGCCGCCGGCGATGAGGTGCTGGTGTTCTGCCCGGAAGGGGCCCCCCAGATCTTCATGGGGGCCCGGGTGATCGGTGTGCCAGCAGTTCCCTTGCCGCTCTACCCCGAGCTGAAGTTGGCCCTGCCGCGGCCCTCCGTGGCCGAAGCCCTGGAGGCCTTTGCCCCTGACCTGGTCCATGTGGTGAATCCAGCGGTGCTCGGCCTGGGCGGAATCTGGCTGGCCAAATCCCGTCAGATTCCCCTGGTGGCCAGTTACCACACCCACTTGCCGAAGTACCTGGAGCACTACGGCATGGGCATGCTTGAGCCCCTGCTCTGGGAACTGCTCAAAGCCGCCCACAACCAGGCCGATCTGAATCTCTGCACCTCCAGCGCCATGGTGGAGGAACTCAGCCAGCGGGGCATCCAGCACACCGCCCTGTGGCAGCGCGGTGTGGACACCGAACTCTTCCGTCCCGAACTGCGCCAGCCGGCGATGCGCCGCCGGTTGATGGGGGGTCGAGATGGCCGCGAACGTCTGCTGCTTTACGTCGGCAGGCTCTCAGCCGAGAAACAGATTGAGCGGATCCGCCCAGTGCTTGAGGCCATGCCCCAGGCCCACCTTGCCCTGGTGGGAGACGGTCCCCATCGGCAGCAGCTGGAGCAGGTCTTCGCAGGGAGTGCCACCACCTTCGTGGGCTACCTGGCCGGCGAAGAGCTGGCCAGCGCCTTTGCCAGTGCTGATGCCTTCCTGTTCCCCTCCAGCACCGAAACCCTGGGTCTGGTGCTGCTGGAGGCGATGGCGGCGGGCTGCCCGGTGGTGGGAGCCAACCGTGGCGGCATCCCTGACATCGTCACCGACGGGGTGAACGGTTGTCTGTACGACCCCGACGAACCCACCAGCCTGACGGCGGCGACCGAACGGCTGCTGGCCAGCCCGCAGCGGCTTGAGCAGTTAAGTCAGGCCGCCCGCCAGGAAGCTGAGCGCTGGGGCTGGGCCAGTGCCACCGAGCAACTGCGTTCCTTCTACAGCCAGGTGGCCAGGCCCAGACTTCAATTGGTCGGCTGAGCGCCTTTGAACCAGGTCGTCATCAGGGCCTTGACCATCGGGGCGGCCACCGTGCCGCCATATCCGCCACTGTTTTCCCCGAAGGCGATGATCACCAGATTGGGCTTGGCTGCCGGGGCGTAGCCGCCGAACCAGGCGTGGTCCTGACGGGGAGGATCCTCGGCCGTTCCGGTTTTGCCGGCCACCGGCGGCAAGCCGGGAATGTTCAGCAATGTGGCGGTGCCCTGGGTGACGACCTCCCGCAGGCCCTGGCGCAGGACCGTCAGGGTGGACGGCTTCAGGCCCAGCCACTGACGGGAGACGGGCCCGTCCACCAGGTGGGGCGTCACCAGCCAGCCCCCATTGGCAATCGCCGCGTAGAGCCGCGCCATCTGCAACGGCGTCACGGCGACGGCGCCCTGGCCGATCGCCGAAGTGATCGTGTCGACGGAGGTCCAGTCTTCCTTGAGGGTGCGCCGTTTCCAGGCCGGATCCCCCAGCAGGCCAGGACTCTCTTCCTCGTTGAGTTCGATGCCCGTGGCGCTGCCGAAGCCGAACCGGCGCGCCGACTTGAACAGCTCCGTCGCCCCGACCTTCAGACCGAGCCGATAGAAGAAGCTGTTGCTGCTCACGGCCAGGGCCTTGGGAAAGCCGATGCTGCCGAAACTGCCATGGTCGGCGTAGCACTGACCGTCGTAGCAGAAGGAGCTGGAGGTCGGAATCGTGGAACCGGGCTCGTAGCGGCCCGACTCCAGGCCGGCCAGGGTGCTGATCACCTTGAAGGTGCTGGCCGGTGGAAAGGCCTGCAGCGCCCTGTCGAGCATCGGCGCCTCAGGACGGCTGAGCTCGTTCCACTGGGCCGTGGTTGGGCCAGCCGAAAACACATTGGGATCGAAGTTGGGACGGCTGGCCATGGCGAGGATGGCGCCGGTCTGGGGGTCCATCGCCACGATCGCCCCCTTGCGCACCCCATCGAGGGCCCGCTCCGCGGCGCGCTGCAGATCGAGGTCCAGGGTGAGGCGCAGATCCTTGCCGGCCCGGGCCTTCTTGTCCCCCAGGACCCGCTGCACCTCTCCCGCCGCATTCACCTCCAGCTGCTGGCCGCCCCATTCGCCGCGCAGATGGTTCTCGAACACGCGCTCGAGGCCGCTGCGGCCGATGCGGTCCTGGACCCGATAGCCAACGCTCTCGAGGCGCTTGTATTCCTCCTCATTGATACTTGTGGTGTAGCCGAGCACATGGGCCGCCAGGCGGCCAAGCGGATAGGCGCGCAGATAATCCACGTCCACATCGACGCCGTCGAAGGCCGCCGCCTGTTCCTTGAACCGAAGCACCTGAATGCTGCTGAGCGGACCGGACAGGGCGATGCGGTAGCCGTCGCCCTGTCCGCCGCTTCGCCGTTTTTCATCCAGCCGGCTGACCGGAACGCCCAGCACCTCGGCAAGCCGACCGCGCATCTGCTGCCAGCGCTGGTCCGTCACCACCAGGGGGCGGAGGTAGAGGTTGTAGGTGAGGCGGTTGGTGGCCAGCACCTCACCATGGCGATCCAGTAGCCGGCCCCGCATTGGGTGGCGGGGAACCAGGCGAACCCGGTTCTGATCCGCCAGCACCCTGTTCTCCGTGCCGTGCACCAGCTGAAGCCAGGCCAGCCGCGCGCCCATCGCGGCGGCCACCAGCAGGACAAGACCCAGCAACCAGGCAGGCTGGTGGCGCATGCCAGCCTGACGGGGCTGACCGGGCAGCAGACCGATCCCCATCGTGATCAGGCCTCGAGCCGTCGCTCCAGCTGGGCCAGGCGTTCGGCGATCCGAATCAGCACGCCATGGAGGGCTTCCCGCTCGGCTGCAGCATCCTCCCCGCCACCCGTGGCCGCCACCGCCTCGCTGCGTGGGATGTCGCGCACCTCCACCTTCATCACCGGATTGCCCAGGCCGGGCTGGATCTGATCCAGGCTTTCCCGCATCGCCCGGGCTGCAGGGTCCCCCTCCTGCCTGAGCTGGCCCAGGGGGTCATCCGAGTCGGTGAACGCTTCGACCACCTGGCGGGGACCGCCACGGCGGGCCCGCTCAACCACGGCCATCCCGACCGGAAGGATGTCCTGCATCAAGGAGAGCCTGAGGGCGTCGAGGGGATCAGCGGCCATGGCAGAAGAAACAGAGCGCGGCGAGGTGGGTCACCTCCCACCGGCAGGGTGCCCAGTCTGCCTGGCACCAGCCTCCGTCGTCTCAGAAGGTGCGCTGCACTCCGGGCTCGATGATGCCCGGGCGGCAGAACTGGCGGGACCCCAGCCACGCCCCCGCCAGCACCGCCAACACCAGCAGGGTGGTGAGGGGGAGAAGCGCCTGGCGCGTGACGTCGAGACTGAGCCATTCGCCCCAGCCGCGCAACCAGCGCTCCCGATCGAACCGCCGCCGCTCCTTCTGCTCGCTCTTGAGCCGTCGCCCCAGGGCCTTTTCCACCCAGCGCTCGAAGGAGCGCTTCTTGGTGACGGCCATCTTGCGCTCCACCTCGAGCAGGTGGCCCGAGCTCAGATCGGGGTTGAAGGTGCTGATCAGCTCCAGGCTCTTGAGGAACATCTCCACGGCCCCATCCTTGATTTGACGTTCCTGGTCCGATAGCTCGTCCCACAGCAGCTCGGGGTAGAAGCGGGTGCGGTTGGCCTGGATCTGCTCCTCCTGGAGCTGACCGGGCTCCCTGAGCCAGCGATCGGTGTTGGCATCGAAGCGCCGCCAGTAGAGAAACGGATTGAGGAAAATGGTCTTGGCGCCGAGCTGGATGCTGTCCTGCTGAAGACGGCGCTGCAGCTGGGGATCCGGCTGGGTGGCGACGGTCACGGGAATCAGGCTGGTGCCCGATGGTATCGAAGCTGCTGGGGCTCTACCAGCCCGGTTGGACCCTGACCATCATTCCCACTCGATCGTGCCCGGGGGCTTGCTGGTGATGTCAAGCACCACCCGGTTCACCCCCTTCACCTCGTTGACGATCCGGTTCGAGATTCTCTCCAGAAGGTCGTAGGGCAGCCGCGACCAATCGGCGGTCATGCCGTCTTCGCTGGAGACGCAGCGCAGCACAATTGGATAGGCATAGGTGCGTTTGTCTCCCATCACCCCCACGCTCCGCACCGGCAGCAGCACGGCAAAAGCCTGCCAGATCTCGTGATAAAGGCCCGCGTCCTGGACTTCCTCGCGCACGATCAGATCGGCGTCCCGCAGAATGTTGAGTTTTTCGGCACTCACTTCGCCTAAAATGCGAATTGCCAGGCCAGGTCCTGGGAAAGGGTGACGGCGGACGATCTCCTCGGGCAGGCCGAGGTTGCGGCCCACCTTGCGCACCTCGTCTTTGAAGAGACGGCGCAAGGGTTCCACCAGCTTGAACTGAAGATCCTTGGGAAGGCCGCCGACGTTGTGGTGGCTCTTGATCTTCACCGCCACCCGCTCACCGGTGTTGGGGTCGACGCCCGTTCCGGCCGATTCGATCACATCGGGATAGAGCGTTCCCTGGGCGAGAAAATCGAAGGGCCCGAGACGCTTGCTCTCCTCCTCGAACACCCGGATGAATTCGGTGCCGATGATCTTGCGCTTGTCTTCGGGATCGGTGATGCCGTTGAGCTTGCCCAGAAAGCGATCCCTGGCGTTGATGTATTCAACGCGAATGTGGAACTTGCGATCAAAGAAGTCCGTGAGAAATTCGGGTTCCCCCTTTCGCATGAATCCCTGATCGATGAACATGCAGGTGAGCTTGTCGCCAATCGCCTTGTGAAGCAGAAATGCCAGGGTGGAGGAATCGACGCCACCGGAAAGGGCCAATAGCACCCGTTTATCGCCCACCCTGGCCTGAACATCTGCGACCGCCTCATCAATGAAGGCTTCCGTGGTCCAGTCGGGCTTGCAGCCACAGATCTGGTAAACGAAGTTGCGAATCAACGCCATGCCGCCCAGGGAATGGACCACCTCCGGGTGGAACTGAACGCCGTAGAAGTGGCGCCGGTGATCGGCGACCGCTGCTTCGGGGGTGTTGGCGGTGTGGGCCAGCCTCTCGAACCCCTGGGGCAATGCCGCGACCGAATCGCCGTGGCTCATCCACATCGTGGAGCCCTCCTCCACATCGGAGAGCAGATCAAGGGGATCGTCCACGAACAACGGGGCCTTGCCGTATTCGCCGCGCCCAGCCGCCTCCACCACTCCGCCCAACTGCTGCACCATCAGCTGCATGCCGTAGCAGACTCCCAGAATGGGAATTCCCAGATCCCAAAGTCCGGGATCACAGATCGGCGCCCCTTCGGTGTAAACGGAGCTGGGACCGCCGCTGAGGATGATTCCCTTCGGCGCGATGCTGCGCAGATCATCGGCGCTGGTGCTGTAGCCCATTACCAGGGAGTACACCTCGGTTTCCCGCACGCGGCGGGCGATCAACTCGGAGTACTGGGAGCCGAAGTCAAGGATGACGATGGCGGGATGGCGCTTGGATTCAGGCTGCTCAGAGGATTGCGAAGCTTGCGACATACGACCGTTTCGGCGGTCAGGCCCTTTCGATTCACCCTAAAGGGTGCCGGAAAGCCTGGAGCAGCGCCCGCCCCTCAGCCCCGCAGGCGCGCAAGCGGCGGGCACGATCGAACAGCACGGCGCCGATCCTCAGCGGCCACGACCCGTAGCGGGCCAGGTAGGCCAGGCTGCGGCTCTCGATCGTGTCCGCCAGGCGCTGCTCCACCCGCGCCGCCAGGACGGGATCGTGGACGGCCAAAGCGGCCAGGGCCGCCTCCACCGTGGAGGCCCCATGCAGCCGCTCGAGCGGTTCACCGGTGAGGCCCTCCAGGGCCGCGAGGGTGGTGAGCACCTCCGCCCTGCCATCGGCCAGATGGTGGTGGGTATGAAAGATGCCGCCGGCCAGCTTGATCAATTTGCCGTGATAGCCGAACAGGATCAGGCGTTGAACCCCTGCCTCGGCGGCCGCCACCAGTACCGGGCCCAGCCAGTTGCCGGCCTTGAGCAACAGCTCCGCCGGCAGCCCCAGCTGGGGGGCCAGATCCAGACCGTTCTCGCCGATCACCACCACCAGATTGCCGCCGAAATCGGCTTGGGCGGCCCTGTGACGGAGATCCTCCAGGCAGGCCTCCAGCTGGTCGGGCGCTGCGCTGCGCTGCACGATGGCCTGGGTGCCGATCAGGGCCAGGCCATCCACCACCCCAAAGGCGGCGTTGCTGGTGCGCTCGGCCAGGCGCCGGCCCTGGGGAAAGATGATCCGCAAACGCAGCCCCTGGCCATTGGGCCAGAGGGGGCGAAGGTTGGTTTCGAGCAGCTCGCGGGCGTAGCTGGAGTGGCAGAGGTCGGCGCTGGTGGCATGGATTCCCACCCCCTCGCCTGCCTCGAGCCGCAGCCAGGCTCCGTCAGCGTCGGGTGGCGGTTCTGAACCGGGTTGCCACCGGCTTGCCAGCACCCAGACCGCCAGGTCACGGGTGAGATCCAGCCCCTCGCCGGGCTGGCAGCGACTGACCCCCAGGGCCTCGGTGGCGCCGAGGCGGGCGGCTGCTTCCACCGGCACGGGTTGTCGGCCGGGTGGATCCAGCAGCTCCAGCAGCGGTGCTGGATCGGTGGGTTGAATCGACTCCTCGGCTCCCTGAACCAGCGCCACCACCGCCGCGCGCGCCGCCGCCACCACCCAGACCGGCAGGGTGAATGCTGTGGAGGTGGTCATCTCGGCACCGCTCCAAGGTGGGGCTGTGGCCCCTTTTTTATGCTGGGCGATCGCGCCGCCGCGCCTCCACCCTCCGCCCCCCCTCCATGCAGGACAAGCTGACCCTGATGATCCCCGGTCCGACCCCGGTACCGGAGACCGTCCTGCTGGCGATGAGCCGCCATCCGATCGGCCACCGCAGCGCCGAGTTTCAGGCGATCGTCAAGCGCACCACCGCCCAGCTCCAGTGGCTGCATCAGACCGAAGCTGACGTGCTGGTGCTCACCGGCAGCGGCACCGCCGCGATGGAGGCCGGAATCATCAACGTTCTCAGCCATGGAGACAAGGTGCTCTGCGGAGACAACGGCAAATTCGGCGAGCGCTGGGTGAAGGTGGCCAGGGCCTACGGACTCGACGTGGAGGTGATCCAGGCGGAATGGGGCCAACCCCTGGATCCTGAAGCGTTCCGCGCCAGCCTCGAAGCTGACACCGACAAGCGCATTCGAGCTGTGATCCTCACCCATTCGGAGACCTCCACGGGGGTGATCAACGACCTGGAGACCATCGCTCGCCATGTCCACGCCCATGGCCAGGCCCTGATCGTGGCCGATTGCGTCACCAGCCTCGGCGCCTGCGACGTGCCGATGGACGACTGGGGCCTCGATGTGGTGGGGTCCGGCTCCCAGAAGGGTTACATGATGCCGCCGGGTCTCAGTTTCGTGGCGATGAGCAAGCGGGCCTGGCAGGCCCAGGAGCGCTCCGACCTGCCGAAGTTCTATCTGAATCTGGCCACCTACCGGAAAGCGGCCGCCAAGGACAGCAACCCCTTCACCCCTCCGGTGAATCTGTACTTCGCCCTGGAGGCGGCGCTGGAGATGATGCAGAAGGAAGGGCTGGAGTCGATCTTCGCGCGCCACGCCCGCCACCGTCGCGCCGCCCAGGCGGGCATGAAAGCGATCGGCCTGGCGCTCTATGCCGCCGAAGGCCACGGAAGCCCGTCGATCACGGCGGTGGCGCCGGAGGGGATCGACGCGGAAGTGCTGCGCAAAGCCGTCAAGGAGCGTTTCGACATCCTTCTGGCTGGAGGCCAGGATCACCTGAAGGGCAAGGTCTTTCGCATCGGTCACCTCGGTTTCGTCTGCGACCGGGATGTCCTCACCGCCGTGGCGGCGATCGAGGCCACCCTGCAGGCCCTCGGCCTCTCGAAGGGAGTCGTCGGCGCCGGGGTGGCTGCAGCCGGCGCCGAACTGGCCCGCGGCTGACCAGCCCCCGGGCAGATTGTTTGCTAGTTTGTGCTGGCGCGGGTGTAATTCAGTGGTAGAATGTCAGCTTCCCAAGCTGAACGTCGCCGGTTCGAGTCCGGTCACCCGCTTCTAGTCCAGGACTGAGAAATCCCCCAGAAAGCCAGTCTGGCACTGGCTTTAGGGCTGCCAGCGGCTGACCGTACCTGACAGCCCGTGCCAGGCTGTAGGGCCGACCTTCTCACAGACCTTCTCACATGGCTGAGGCAGCCCCCTGGGAGATCGCCATCCGCGTCGAGACAGCTCATGCCTTGTCCCGCAAGGGATGTCCGAGGGGTTGGGCCCTCACAGAGCACCGAGGCTTCGCCAGGCTCAACATCACGGCCAAAGCAGGCGGCGGCAAACGGCGCCAGATACAACTTCCAATTCCCTGGCACTTCGACAACGCCAAGAAGATTGGCGAAGCTGTTAGCAAGATCTACGACGATTTCAGCAGCGGGATAGAGCCAGAGCTGGCAGCGAAGAAGATCAACTTCTTTTCTCCAGGGGAAGAAGATCGCGGTTCCGATACCAACAGCAAGGGAGATCCTTCGCTGCAAACAGACTGGAACGAGTTGATCGAGCACTACCGCGAGCACAAGATCCGCAGTGGTGAAATCAAGGCCTCGACCTGGACAAGGGTGCACCGCCACCACATGAAGCTTGTGTCGGAAGCGGTCACCTCCCGCCAACCTCCCCGCAGCGCGGTCCAGCTGCTCGATCGCCTGACCTTCCACTGGGCTGACAAGCCAGGGGGGCGAACCCGTCAGATCCAGATGCAGGCCACCTCAGCCCTGCTCCGCTGGGCGGTCGCTCAGGGCCAACTCTCGGCAGCCAGCTGGGAGCCACCAACTGACCTGAGCCCTTTCGTGGGGCGCTCTCGAACAGCGAAGGCCGTCACGACCCCCCTGGAGGTGGAGCACATCCTGGCCTTGGTCCGCGCCCTGCCCGATCAACGCTGGCGGCTCGGCTTCAAGCTGATGGCCGCCTATGGCCTCCGCCCTGAGGAGCTGCAGCACCTGCAGCTTCGTGATGGGCGCCTGTGGTGCACCTATGAAAAGGTGGCTTCCCGGGGCAAGACCAAGCCCCGTGCCCTGCGGCTGCTGCCCTGCGATGACTGGGCAGCCGACTGGAAGCTGGTCGAACGGTTTTCCCCCGACGACCTGCCTCCGATGAGGGCGGGCTTCGGGGGGAACGATTTCGGACAGTACCTGCGCCGGCGCTCCCTCTGGGAGAAGCTCCGCCAGGAGTACGAGGCCAAGGGGGAGAAGCTCGTGCCCTACTCCTGCCGGCACGGCTACGCCCACCGGGCCCATGTGATCTGCGACCTGCCTCCCAAGGTGGTGGCGGCTGCGATGGGGCACAGCGTGCAGACCCACCTGGCTGCCTACAGCCGGTGGTGCGCTGACGACGTGGTTGAGGATGCCTTCAACAAGGCAGCCATCGCACTGAACAAAATACCGTCAGTTCTTTGACTGACCTTCAGGCTTTGACGCATCAACCAATTCGGCCATTTTGGGGCAGAACTCTTCCAAGATCTTGAAGGCCTCTTTGCTTGAGTCCTCCTTCAAAGAAGCCACACGGAGCTTTCTCTAGCCCTGGTCGTCTCCCTCCCAGTCGGCAGTAAATTCAACACAATCAGCCTGCACTTTCCAGGCCCTAGAAACCGGGCCACCCGCTCTTCCAGGGATTGAGAACGCCCCGACGGTTGCCCCTGGAGTAATTGTCGTATAAGCAGTATTGCCATACACCGAGGTTGTAGCAGTGCTTGGCATCTGAACACCTGGAGACGAGTAGCCGGCCGTACCCTGCTGGTAGCCGCGATAGGTGTAGCGATACTCGATATATCTACCCCATTGACCCCTTACCTGGATTGCCTTTACAGAAAGAGGATCGAAGACAATCAACTCGCCGGAGTCTCTCTCCCACCTGCGCTTGCCATTAACGTCAACAGGCTGGGCCACCTGAGCATTAACGCATCCCTGGTAGTCCTTGGCATCCAAACAGAGCTGGTGGATTTCAGGCGGCACAACTGGAGCCGCAGACTGAGCCAAAAGAATGCCCGTCAGAAGATGTGCTGAAGTCATAAACCTGGCTGCTTGGCTCCTGGGGGCGAAGCCCTCCGGCCCACCCCTACTGCTGCCAAACATGCTATTTCCTGAGATGCCGTTTGCTCCAGCCAGTGATGGTGGCCTCCACGTTCTCGAGGTGCCACTGCAGCGGTCCCCGGCCCTGGGTGCAACCCCAGCGGCGGTAGTGCTTGCCGGGCTGCAGCACCCCCCTCAGCCGCAGCTGGCGCAGGGTTTCACGGCTCATACCCAGGACTGCGCAGGCTTCTGCGGTCGTTACCCAGACCCGCTGACGAGTTGGCGTTGACGGGGTTTCCATCAGCCTCCTGCCAGCTGGGCGCGGAAGCGCTTGAGGGTGTCGATCAGCCAGGAGCGGCGGTAGCTCTTGACCTGGCGGGGTGCGCCATCCACAAACTGCTGGCGCAGCGGGGGCTCTTGGCCGAAGTCTTCGCGATAGGCCCCGGCCACCACCGTTCCCGCTGAGCGGTACTTGGAGCGCGGCAGCACCTCCTCAAACACCTCCAGCCAGGCATCGCTGAGCGTCAACTCGTCGTCAGCGGGGGTGCCAGGCAGCAACCCAACGCTGGCGGTGAGCACGTTGCTGCGCACGATGTCCTTGAACAGGAGCTGGTCGCGCTGATCCAGGCCGCCGAGCCGCTCGAACAGGCCGATGCTCCGCTCCACCAGGGCGATCACCTCGACTTCCCTGAGCCGCAGTGCGGTCGTTTCCACCGGTGCCGGTGCGGGCTGCTGAACGCTCTCCAGGAACCAGCCGTCCATCCACACCGCGAAGGGTGCACTGATCCAGCGAGCCAGGTCGACCGCGACCTGGGGATGGACCCAAGTGCCACCGCCACCGGCACCACCTGAGCGGGACTCCACCAGAGCGTGGACGGAAATTCCGGCCACGCTCTCCAAGGCATCCAGGTAGAGCTGGCACCGATCCGACTCGCGGTAGTCCTTCCACCGCTTGCCGTTGGCCTTGCACATGGCCGTCGCATTCACGTAGCCATCAGTGGTGCGCCGTGAGATCGGCGTGCCGTTCCAGGAACGGGAGACCAGGGATTGCTGATCCATCGAGGCGAGAGGAATTGCTGGATAGGGGAAGGACGTTGTGGTGTTCATCGGTCTGAAGACGGTGTGACGGTGAAAGGCCCGCCGCCGGCAGTGCCGGTATCAGGGCGGAAGAGGTTGGTGGCTCTGGCAGGAGACAGCCGCGGCGGCACGGGCCCGGCGATCACCAGCAGCAAGGTGCTGAGCTGAAAGAGCAGTACGAGCAGCACGAGGTTGCGCAGGGCGCTCAGGCTGCTGACGTTGACCGTGATGGTGGGCCGGCGGCTACGACAGAAGGCAGGCAGCTGGGGACGGGGCCCGGCGGCCCCGTTGCTGCGGATGTGCGGCGCTCCCATCAGAACGGCGCCTCGTCGTCATCCTCGACAGCCCAACCGGTAGTGCTTCCAGAATCTGAGCCACTACCAGTGGTGTATCCGTCCAACTCGTCGAAGCCATCGGTGGGATCGACCTGCTCGTAGGGAACGAACTCGACCACCTGGATGGCGCGCGGCTGGAAGGTCATGCCGCAGCCGTTCTCCCCGTCCCAGTCGTAGATGTCGAAGGCAACGATCACCCTGGAGCCGTTGCCGATGGCGGCCCCATCCCAGGGCTGCTTTCTGGAATCGACGATTCGGGGGCCATCGGAAAGGGAGCCGTCGCGCCGCTGGAATTGCGGCACCTTGAAGCGCACAACGGTGAGCTCGCTGGGCTTCTCCTTATCGGCCTTCCAGGGGAAGCCCTTTTCGGCGCGGCGCTTACGGCTGCCATGCAGGGCGATGAACTGATCCTCCATCGCCAGTAGGAAGGACTGGGCTTTCTCGTCGCTGTTGGGAAGCAGCAGATCGGCGGTCCAGGCCTTGGGCTTGCTCTTGTCGAGCTGGTGCCGGGGGGTGATCAGGTGGGCCCAGCGCACTTCGGCGAGGGGGGTACGAAAGATGTCCTTAGCCATGGGTTGAATCGGTGGGAATGGGCTGTTGATCGAACGGGGGAAGGGGCGGCAGGCTGAAGCGCTCGCGCAGCAGGTGATGCACTGCTCCGCTGGCCGAGAGGTTGTGGCGCTCCATCACCTCGCGGACCCGCAGGTAGACGTCGGTGCGCACCTGTGTCTGGATGAAGTGGCGGCCGGCCACCGAGCGGGGCTGCTCGCCGTAGCGACGGGGCAGCCGGGGGCGATGGCTTGTGCTCATGGCTCGTCCGGCTCCTTGTCGCCATCAGGCCCGTGCCCCTCGCACTCCTCCAGGAAGCAATCGATGAAGGCGGCGTGCTGGTGCTGGGTGATGCGATCACCGATGGAGCGCGCATTGCGCGGCACCAGAAAGTGCTCACGGAACGCCTTGGTCAGCTCCTGACGCGCTGCCTGCGGCAGGGCGAGGATTCGCTGGTGGGTGGCCTCGATCTCCTTGGGCGTCAGGGGCTCCAGGGCGACATCGAGGTCAGCCGCCGGAGCAGGATCCCGCTCCGGCGGCTGAGCAGGAGAGGTCTGAGCCGAATCGTTAACGGCAACCACATCTACGAGTTCGGCTGGTCCATCCTTCTCAGCCTCTACAGGCCGAGCCTGTTTGGCCAAGGGGATGCCCAGCAGCATGGCCAGCATCCAGCCGGCGGCCCGCAGCAAGTCGTCGACCTCGTCGGCCCACTCCTCGCTGGTGACCTCGGCACCGCCAGCGTGCATCACGGTGACCCGCAACTTGTTGCGGCCGCGGATTTCAACCAGCTGGGCGCTGAAGGCAATGCCTGAGGCAAAGGCTGGCCTGGCTGCTTCGACCACGGCAGCCAGATCAAGGGAAGGGACGGCCTGCACCTGTTCCTGGAACGAGGCCAGGGCGGCCGTAAGGGCGCGCTCGGCGCTGCCCTTTTCGTCGAGCAACGCGAGGGCGTCGGTTGACACGCCTGCGCGTGCGGGGGATTGCGTCATGGCAACTGAAAGCCGGGCTTGTGCCCGCTGGCTTGAGCTTAGCGGCTTGCTAACGCTAGGCGCAACCCCAGACTCTGCTCGCAATCGTCCGGGCTGCTCCTGGCTGCGTCCGCAGGAGCGGACCGATCAGGCGCCCAGCGCTTTCTGCTCCCAGGCGCCGATCCACTGCTCGGGCAGGAACTCTTCGCCATCCACCCAGAGCTGAGCCAGCTCAACCGAGCTGAAGTCGTCGATGGCCAGCACCTCCGAGAAACGCTTCTGGTGCTCCTTCGGGGCACCCTTGACCAGCTGCTCCAGGGCCTGGGTGACGTCGAGGCCGCCATCCTTGATCACGCGGCGCACGTGCTGGCGCCATTTCTGACAGATCTCCTCGGCGCGCTTGGGCGTCAGGGTCGGCGCGGGCGCTGCTTGAAAGGCCCTGGGCACCGACACATAGCCGATGTAGCAGCTCCAGAAGTCCACGGCATCCCAGAGCTTGTCGTCATCGCCGCGCAGGGGCTCCGCGTCCTTCAGCTGGTCCTTCAACCGCTGGGACTTGACCGGTCCCCAGTCCTTCTCCGCCAGGCGACGGTTGAGCTCCTCGAGCTGGAAGAAGGCCTTCTGGCGCAGTTCACCGGCCTTGCCCTGCTCGATCACCGAGAGGTTGCCGTAGGAGATCACCTCAAACTCGGCCTCCGTGCCCCATTCGCAGGCGGTGTACTGGGTCCAGCCGTTACGGCGCCGCCAGTTGAGCAGCATCTTCCCGAAGGCTCTGCGGGACTCGTCCTGCCAGTCCAGGACCGCCTGGTAGGTGCGCTTGACGGGCTTTTTTGCTTGTGCCATAGCCCAATCCTAAGTGCTGCTTGGCAATGCAAGCCAGAGCTTGTTACAGCTTGGCAGCCTGCTTTCGGTGGTTTCCTGGCTCGGCCAAGAGCTGCTTGACCTGTTGGCCGGTGAGAACCCGGCCCGTCTGGGCCTGGAAGCGCAGGGCCAGCGTGTAGGGGTGGATGCCGGGATGACGACGGGCCAAGGCCTGCAGCTGCCTGCGGAGTTCGGGCCTGTTCATTCGCTTGGCCCTCCCGCAGGCCCGATGTCCAGGACCGCCCGGGCCTGCTCGATCGAGCGACACACGGCCGCCACTCCGCCAAGCTCCTGCACGAGGCGTAGAAACGCCCGCTGCTCCGGGCTGAGGGTTCCGGAGCCCGTCTTGACCTCCAGGGCGACGAACTGGGCGAGCCGCTGGCCGACCAGCTCTGGCGTGATCTCCAGGGCCCGTAGCCCGATCAGGTCGCTGCTGCCCTTGCAGAGCCCGAAGCGCACGAAGCGCCCCTGCTGATCGACCAGGGCACCGGTGTTGTTCCGCCAGAGCCGCACCGCCCCGCGGCCGCAGGCCAGGCGGATGCGCTGCTGGATTTCGTGTTCGCTGGGGGAGGAGGCCATGCCTCCTGTTGCCGGGCTATAAGCCCGCCCTAAAGTTGGTCATCCAGATGGTCAACGGCCATGGTGCAAGTGACGGTGGCGGAAGCCAAGACCCAGCTCTCCAGCCTTCTGGATGCGGTGGAGGCTGGACAGGCAGTGGTGATCACCCGGCGCGGCAAGGCCATCGCCGAGCTGGTGCCGCGCTGCAGCGTGCGTGACCTGCTGCCCCAGCTCGCTGCCCTCCGTGGCTCGTTGCCTGAGCAGCCGACCAGCGGCGTGGAGACCATGCGGGCGTTGCGGGATGAGCCCGTCACCTGATGCTCTACATCGACACGTGTGTGCTGCTGGCGGTGCTGACGCCGGAAGCGCACTCCGCCACGGCGACGGCGTTTCTCGCTGAGGCCAGTGCCCCGCTGGCGATCAGCTCCTGGAGTGTCACCGAGCTCCATTCCGCCCTTGGCCTGAAGGTGCGCACCAAGGCCCTGAGCCAGGCGCAGGCCGAGGCGGTGCTGCAGGGTTTTGAGCGCAGCCTGGCGCCAGGCTTGTTGGTGCTGGAACTGGATCCGCAGGACTTCCGCAATGCCAACGCCTGCCTGCGCGGCTGGAGCACGACCCTGCGAGCGGCCGATGCCCTGCACCTGGCCATCGCCAGCGGGCGTGGCGCGACCCTCTGCAGCTTGGATGCCCCGTTTGTGGCCGCGGCCCAACAGCTGGGCCTGGAAGCTGAACTCCTTGGAGCAGACGGCAAGCCAGTCAGGCATTAAGCGCTGCGCTGGCGGGCAGCCCAGACGTGCCTGGCCCAGCCAGGCTTGTAGCCGCGCTCCTGCTCCCGCTCCAGCAGCTCCTCGAAGGTCCGGCAGCCGGCTGCCGGGTGCGTGCGCCGGGGCCGCTGCTGCTGGTTGGGTTTGGGCCGGTGACGGGCAGCGCCCGTGACTTCAACCAGCTCGCCGTCGAGCTGCTGCAACCCGCGGCGCTGCTCATCCCGCTCGTCGGCCAGGAACAGGTGGCCGCAGTCAGGGCACACCTGCGCAGTACTGGGGCAGCTGCAGAAGCAGACCGGGCAGTCCTTGATCGGGATTGAGACCCCTTCCCGCCGGCGGCGGCCGGCCAGGTTCCACTGACGCTCATCGGTGGGCAGGCCGTGGCGATGGGCATTGCCGACGTGATCGAGGATCACCGCCTCCTGCTTCCCCGGCGCGGGCCGCAGGGCCCGGCCCACCATCTGCAAGTAGAGGCTCAGGGAAGCGGTGGGGCGCATCAGGATCGCGCCGCTCACCGAAGGGATATCGGTGCCCTCGGAAATGATCATGCAGCTGCTGAGAACCTCCACCTCGCCGGTGCCGAGCCCGGCGATCAGGCGTTTGCGCTCCTCGGCCGGCGTGCCGCCGCTCACCGCCGCGGCCCGGATTCCCGCAGTGCGGAAGGCCGTGGCCATCTGCTCGGCATGCTCGATGGTGCAGCAGAAGCAGATCGCCGTGCCGGGGTGCAGCCGGCGGCGGTAGTGGGAGACGGCATCGCCAATGGCGGCCCGGTCCCCGTAGGCGCGTGCAGCCTGCTCCAGGTCGAACTCGCCCATGCGGCGCCTGAGTTTGCTGTTCCTGGCCCCTGGCCAGGAGAAGACCTTGGGCCTGGCCAGCCAGCCCTGTTCGACCAGCCAGGCCGCTGAGGGCCCCAGCACCAGGGCCTCGAAATAGCCTCCGGCCTCCACGCCGAGTCCCTTGCCATCGAGACGCTCTGGAGTGGCGGTCTTGCCGATCAGGTGGGCGCCTGGCCAGGCCTCGATGATCCGGCCCCAGACGTTGCCGGCGACCAGGTGGTGGGCCTCGTCCTGAATGATCAGATCCGGCGCTGACAGCTGCCCCAACCGCCGGGCCACGGTCTGCACCGAGCCAACCGCCACCTGCCGGCCCTGCAGCCGGAGGCCGGGGGCGATGACATCGGCTTCCAGTCCCCAGGCCCGCACGGTGCCGCTGAGCTGCTCGATCAGCTCTGCCCGGTGGGCCAGCACCAGCACCCGCCGGCCCTTGCCGGCCGCGCCCTGGACGATCGCACCGATGGTCTGCCCCTTGCCCGCACCGGTGGGCATGACGGCGCAGACCCGGCGATGGACCTTGAGGGCGGCGCGGAGATCGGCCAGCAGCTGCTGCTGGTAGTCGCGCAGGACGATCGGGGCCATCAGGATCACAGGGGATCAGGACAGGGGCTAGCCGCTGGCCTTTCTTGGCTCAGCCTAGCGAGAGCTGGCCCAGAGCATTAGGCTGTAGTTCACGAGCAGAGTTCCCATGTCCGACTACGCCCTGCCGGTGAGTGTCTCGATCACCCAAGAGCAGCTGGCCTGGCTTGATGCACGCCGTCGGCACGGCTCCCTGAGCCGCTCAGCCGCTCTGCGCCAGGTGCTCGACGCGGTGATTCACCGTGAGTCCCTGGTGCCCGCACCTGATCGCGGATCTACGGGGAACCAGACGGTCGCCAGCCAGGGCTGGTGAGCGAGATCCCATGGCCGATGCCATTGCTGCGGCCCGGGGCCGCTGGCCGGAGATCCTTGCTGCCCTGGCAGGGTTGAGCGACGCGGAGCTGAGCGATCGCCATCAGCCCTGCCCGCTCTGTGGCGGGACGGATCGCTACCGCTTTGATGACAAGGACGGCAGCGGCTCCTGGTTCTGCAACCAGTGCGGCGGCAAGGACC
>Ga0247839_1000500_pt1 | contig 69157 bp, 66 predicted proteins | sample LaCruzMarch2015__6_FD_192405 | JGI IMG/M metagenome (GOLD analysis project Ga0247839, IMG submission 192405) | Freshwater microbial communities from meromictic Lake La Cruz, Castile-La Mancha, Spain - LaCruzMarch2015_16m | ecosystem: Environmental > Aquatic > Freshwater > Lake | place: Spain...
GGACGCCGTTGACTTGGACCCCATCGACGATGACGCGATCGACGACGACGGCCTCGATGGCGACGATGACGACGACGACGACGATGACGACGGCGACGATGATGACGATGATGACGACGACGACGATGATGACGACGACGATGACGACGACGACGATGATGACGACGACGACGATGACGACGACGACGATGATGACGACGACGATGACGCCGACGATGATGACGATGGCGATGAGCAGGACGACGACGACGACGATGCGCCCGAAGACCGGGTGGCCGAGGTTGATGCACCCCCCGGGAGGTCACGGCGGCGGGCAGCGGCCCGTCCCGCTGGACCGCCAGCGTCGGAGAACTGAGGTCCGCGCTCGCGGTTTGACCCTCCGATGCTGGTCGGAGTACCCTTGTGCAGTTGCCGCCTGGCCCTGCCGGTGGTAGCGGGTCGGCAGGTCACCCCGGTGCGGCCCGCAATCCAGACCAGATCGCGCGACTGAACCCAGCGCGCGACCGCGACACCGCGACCTTGAGTCGCCAACTTGGAAGAGGAACGGATGGCAGCCGATACGGCCACCTACGCGATCGTCAAGACCGGTGGCAAGCAGTACAAGGTTGCCGTCGGCGACATCCTGAAGGTCGAGAAGATCGAATCAGAGCCGGGAGCCTCGGTGTCGCTGCCGGTCACCCTGGTCGTCGCAGGCTCGACGGTCACCACTGACGCCTCAGCACTGGCCAAGGTTGCCGTGACCGGCGAGATCCTCGAGCACACCAAGGGCCCGAAGATCCGCATTCACAAGTTCAAGAACAAGACCGGCTACCACAAGCGGCAGGGCCACCGTCAGCCGCTGACGGTGCTCAAGGTCACCGGTATCAAGTAGCAAGGGACGGCAGACATGGCACACAAGAAGGGCGCTTCCAGCTCGCGGAACGGCCGCGAATCCAACGCCCAACGCCTCGGCGTGAAGCGATTCGGCGGCCAGGTCGTCAAGGCCGGCGAGATCATCGTTCGCCAGCGCGGCACGCACTTTCACCCCGGCGTCAACGTTGGTCGCGGTGGTGACGACACCCTGTTCGCCACGGCTCCGGGTGCGGTGGAGTTCGGCGTCAAGCGCGGCCGCAAGACCGTCAATATCGTTCGTCCCTCCGCGGAGGCCTAGGCTCGCGCGGGAGTAGTCGGCGATGGTCCGCTTCGTCGACCGCGTGGTGATTCACACCAGCGCCGGTAACGGCGGCAACGGCTGCGCCTCGGTACACAGGGAAAAATACAAGCCGCTCGGCGGCCCCGACGGCGGCAACGGCGGTCGGGGCGGCAGCGTCGTCCTCGTCGTGGATCCGCAGGTACATACGCTGCTTGATTACCACTTCCACCCGCACGTCGTCGCGCCGTCGGGGAAGCAGGGCATGGGCGGCAATCGAGACGGCGCCTACGGTGCCGACCTCGAGGTGCGGGTGCCCGACGGCACGGTCGTCCTCGATGATCAGGGCCGCTTACTTGCGGACCTGGTGGGGGCGGGAACCCGCTTCACCGCCGCGGAAGGTGGCCGGGGCGGATTAGGTAACGCCGCGCTGGCTTCCCGGGCGCGCAAGGCGCCCGGGTTCGCCCTTCTCGGCGAGAAGGGTCAAACCCGCGACCTGACCCTGGAACTCAAGACCGTCGCCGACGTCGGATTGGTCGGCTTTCCCTCGGCGGGAAAGTCGTCCCTGGTGTCGACGATCTCGGCGGCCAAGCCGAAAATTGCCGACTACCCATTCACCACGCTGGTGCCCAACCTCGGCGTGGTGTCCGCCGGTGAGCACACCTACACCGTCGCCGACGTCCCCGGCCTGATCCCGGGTGCCTCCCAGGGGCGTGGGCTGGGCCTGGACTTTTTGCGCCATATTGAGCGATGTTCGGTGCTCGTGCACGTGATCGACTGCGCCACGATGGAACCGGGCCGAGATCCCATTTCCGATATCGACGCCCTGGAAGCCGAACTTGCCGCCTACCAGCCCACCCTGCAGAGCGATTCGGTGCTGGTCGATCTCGCGAAGCGACCTCGGGCGGTGGTACTGAACAAGATCGACGTCCCCGAGGCCCGTGAGTTAGCCGAGTTCGTCCGTCCCGAGATCGCTGCCCGCGGCTGGCCGGTGTTCGAAGTGTCCACCGTGACCCGGGAGGGTCTGCGTGAGTTGACGTTCGCCCTCTGGGGCCTGGTTGCCGACTATCAGGCCGCTTTGCCCCCGGCAGTGCCGCGCCGGCCGGTGATCCGTCCGGTGCCCGTCGATTCCAGTGGTTTCACCGTTGAGGCCGATCCGGCCAACCCCGGTGGCTTCGTGGTCCGCGGCAATCGACCCCAGCGTTGGGTCGCACAGACCGACTTCTCCAACGACGAGGCCGTCGGGTATCTCGGCGATCGGCTGGCGCGACTCGGCGTCGAGGATGAGCTGTTGCGCCGCGGTGCCACTCCCGGGTGCGCGGTGACTATCGCGGACATGACCTTTGACTGGGAACCGCAGACCCCGGCCGGAGTTGACGTGATGCCGACCGGCCGCGGTACCGACGCGCGTCTCGAGCGCAATGACCGAATCGGTGCGGCCGAACGCCGGCAGGCTCGTCGGCACCGCCGCGAGGAGTCCGATGAGCAGGGAGCTGGCGAATGAGTCGGCATCGCAACGCTATTCGTGCCGCCCGCAGCGTGGTGGTGAAGATCGGCACCACGGCGCTGACCGATTCAGCCGGGCTCTTCGACGGTGCGCGACTGGCGACCCTGGTCGATGCCATCGAGGCACGGATGCAGGCCGGCTCTGATGTGGTCATCGTTTCTTCCGGTGCAATTGCCGCCGGTATCGAACCCCTGGGTCTGAGCCGACGGCCCACCGATCTGGCCACCAAGCAGGCCGCGGCCAGCGTCGGTCAGGTGGCACTGGTCAACGCCTGGAGTTCGGCCTTCGCCCGCTACGGCCGCACCGTGGGACAGGTGCTGCTGACCGCGCACGACATTTCCCAGCGAGCGCAGCACACCAATGCGGCGCGCACGCTCGACCGGCTCCGTGCACTGCACGCCGTGGCGATCGTCAACGAAAACGACACCGTGGCCACCAATGAGATCCGATTCGGCGACAACGACCGACTCTCCGCCCTGGTGGCCCACCTCGTTGGCGCCGATGCGCTGGTGCTGCTGTCCGATATTGACGGGCTCTACGACTCGGATCCGCGAAAGAGCCCCGATTCGCGGTTCATTGCCGAGGTTGCCGGGCCCGAGGACCTCGACGGGGTGCGCGCGGGGCAGGGCAGCCGACTGGGAACCGGCGGGATGGCCTCGAAGCTCTCCTCGGCGTTACTGGCCGCCGATGCCGGGGTGCCGGTGCTGCTGGCCGCCGCGGAAGATGCCTCCGCCGCATTGACCGACGCGTCGGTCGGCACCGTGTTCGCGGCGCGGCCCACGCGGATGTCCGCGCGGCGATTTTGGGTGCGCTATGCCGCCGAATCGACCGGGGTGCTCACCCTCGACGGCGGTGCAGTGGGGGCGGTGGTCACGCAACGCCGGTCCCTGCTGCCGGCCGGCATCACCGGTGTCACCGGAAAGTTCCTCGGCGGGGATGTGGTCGAACTGCACGGGCCGGATGCGCAACTCATTGCTCGCGGTGTGGTTGCCTACGACGCTGGCGAGTTGGCGACGATGATCGGGCGCTCGACGTCGGAGCTGCCGCCCGAGATGCGGCGACCCGCGGTGCACGCCGATGATCTCGTGGCGCTGTAGCGACATCCCTACTGGCGGCTTCCGACGAGTTCCTCGGCCAGCAGCGTCAGCATCGGCGAGCAACCCGCCTCAACCTTTACCGTCGCCACGTCGTCGCCGCGGGTCGCACCGCGGTTGATGATCGCGATCGGTAGTCCCCGGGCGGCAGCATGGCGGACGAACCGATAACCGGAGAACACCGTCAATGACGATCCCGCCACCAGCAGCGCCTCGGATTGATCTACCAGTGAATACGCCTGATCGACAACCTCCTTGGCGACGGATTCACCGAAATAGACGATGTCGGGTTTGAGCATGCCACCGCAGACGGGACAGTCGATGAACCGGAACGAATCGGTGTCCGAGACCACCGCATCAGCATCCGGGGCCACCGCCAGTCCGCCCACCCGCTGTGCGCGCTGCGTGAACCCGGGGTTGGCGGACTCGAGTTTCTCCGCCAACGCCTCCCGCGACATGGTGTGGCCGCAGTCCAGACACACCACCATCGCGTAGGTGCCGTGCAGGTTGATGACGGCACGACTGCCGGCCTTGGTGTGCAACAGGTCGACGTTCTGGGTGATCACCCCGATGACGACCCCGGAGCGTTCCAGGGCAGCCAGGGCTCGGTGCCCGGCGTTCGGCTCGGTACGCGCCATGTGCCGCCAGCCGAGATGGTTCCGGGCCCAATAGCGGCGCCGGTAGTCGGCGCTGGTGGTGAACTGCCGGATGGTCATGGGGTTAGCCGGTGGGGAGTCCGGCCCCCGGTAGTCCGGGATGCCGGAATCGGTGGAGATTCCTGCTCCGGTTAGCGCCGCGACCCGCCGCCCGGCCAGCAGCGCCACGAGTTCGGGGGCGTCCACACCGACAGGGTAGGCCAACCGGGCCACCTGTCGCTGTCCTGCCACCCCGTCGTCGTCCTGCCACCCCGTCGTGCTGCCACAATGTGGGATATGGACTTCTACTCCGCCTATGCCCGCGGTTTCGCGCGGGTGGCCGCCTGCACGCACCCGACGGTGCTCGCGGACCCGGCCGCCAACGCCGAGGCGGTGCTGCGGATCGCGCGGTCCTGCCACGATGACGGCGTCGCGGTTGCGGTCTTTCCGGAGTTGACCCTCTCCGGCTACTCGATCGAGGACATCCTGCTGCAGGACAGCCTGCTTGACGCCGTCGAGGCCGCGGTGGCTGACGTCGTCGCGGGATCGACCGACCTGCTGCCGGTGCTGGTGGTCGGCGCACCCCTGCGACACCTGCACCGGATCTACAACACCGCGGTGGTAATCCATCGGGGGACGGTTCTCGGTGTCGCGGTGAAGTCCTACCTGCCGACCTACCGCGAGTTCTATGAGCGTCGGCAGATCGCGCCCGGCGACGACATGGGCGGGGTGACGCGCGTTCTCGGTGCTGACGTGCCGTTTGGTCCGGACCTGTTGTTCGATGCCCTCGACGTCCCCGGCCTGGTGCTGCACGTTGAGATCTGCGAGGACATGTTCGTCCCGATTCCACCGAGCGCGCAGGCGGCACTGGCCGGCGCGACGGTGCTGGCCAACCTTTCCGGCAGCCCGGTCACCATCGGCCGGGCCGCCGACCGCACGGTACTCGCCCGCTCGGCGTCGGCGCGCTGCCTGGCGGCCTACGTCTACTCGGCGGCCGGGGAGGGCGAATCGAGCACCGATCTGGCCTGGGATGGCCAGGCGATGATCTTCGAGAATGGCCGGCTGCTCGCCGAGTCCGAGCGGTTCGGGACAGGCGACCGCCGCTGTGTCGCCGATGTCGATCTGGATCTGCTGCGTGCCGAGCGGTTGCGGATGGGGACGTTTGACGACAACCGTCGCCACCACCAGGCGGGACTTGATTCATTCCGTCGCATCGGGTTCCGGCTCGAACCGCCGACCGGAGACATCGGCCTGCGTCGCGAGGTGGAGCGGTTCCCGTTCGTGCCCAGCGACCCGGAAAGGTTGGAGCAGGACTGCTACGAGGGCTACAACATTCAGGTCTCCGGGCTGTCTCAGCGACTGCGGGCGCTGGACCATCCGAAGGTCGTGATCGGCGTCTCCGGCGGTCTGGATTCCACCCATGCCTTGATCGTCGCGGCCAAGGCGATGGACTCAGAAGGCCGGCCCCGCAGCGACATCCTGGCGTTCACCCTGCCCGGCTTCGCCACCGGTGAGCACACCAGGGGCAATGCCATCCGATTGTCCAAGGCGCTGGGGGTGACCTTCGCCGAGATCGATATCCGTCCGACCGCTGAGTTGATGCTCACCGAGATCGGCCACCCGTATGCGCGCGGCGAAGCCATCTACGACGTCACGTTCGAAAATGTGCAGGCCGGCCTTCGCACCGATTACCTCTTCCGCATTGCCAATCAGCGCGGCGGGATCGTGCTCGGTACCGGTGATCTCTCCGAGTTGGCGCTCGGCTGGTCGACATACGGCGTCGGCGATCAGATGAGCCACTACAACGTCAACGGCGGCGTGCCGAAAACTCTGATCCAACATCTCATCCGGTGGGTCATCGCCTCCGGTGAGTTCGACGCCGAGGTCGGCGAGACGTTGCGGTCGGTGCTCGACACCGAGATCACCCCGGAGTTGGTGCCGGCGGGCGAGGGCGAAAAGATCCAAAGCAGCGAGGCGAAGGTCGGCCCGTACCCGCTACAGGACTTCTCGCTGTTCTATGTGCTGCGCTACGGTTTCCGGCCGTCCAAGATCGCCTTCCTGGCCTGGCATGCCTGGCGGGACGAGTATCCACTGGCCGAGATCCGCAGCTGGCTGGCGGTGTTCGCGCAACGGTTCTACTCGTTCAGCCAATTCAAGCGCTCGGCGATGCCCAACGGCCCCAAGGTTTCCTACGGCGGGTCGCTGTCCCCGCGCGGTGACTGGCGGGCACCGTCGGACATGGCGGCGACGGTCTGGCTCGAGGAGATCGAACGGGATATCCCGCCGGCATAAGTCCTCAGCCCGGTGGTGGCGCGACGCCCAGGACCCGCTGCATATCGGCCTTCATCGCCTGCAGCTGTGAACCCCAGTAGCCCCAGCTGTGTGTCCCGGAGGCCGGAAAGTTGAACACCGCGTTGCGTCCGCCCGCGGCCAGATATTTCTTCTGGAACTCCTTGTTGGTGTCGAGAGTGATGTTCTCCAGATAGCCCGCGGTGAAGAGCCCGCCGAAGGTGGGGTCTGCGGTGTTGTCCAGATCCGAGGGGGCACCGGTGCCGCAGTACACCCAGACCGCCGTGCGGTTGGCCACCAGTCGTCCGACATTGACCATCGGGTCGTTGCGCTTCCATGCCGCGGAGCCCTTGGGCCCCCACATGTCGGTGGCGCTGTAACCGCCGGCGTCGCGCATCGCGACGTTGATCAGGATCGGCCACAGTCCCAGCGACGGATTCAGAAAGCCCGACAGTGATGCGGCGAAAAGAAACAGGGCCGGATGCCAGATCGCCAGATTCAGTGCTGAACCGCCTGACATCGACAGTCCGACGATGGCATTGCCGGTCGGTTCGACACCTCTGTTCGCAGCCAGCCAGGCCGGCAACTCGCGGGTCAGGAACGTCTCCCACTTGTACGTCACGGCTCCGGCTCGGCCCGCTGCGGGTCGATACCAGTCGGAGTAGAAACTCGACTGGCCCCCGACCGGCATCACCACCGAGAGACCCGATTGGAAGTACCACTCGAAGGCCGCAGTGTTGATGTCCCAGCCGTTGGTCTCCTCCTCGGCGCGCAGTCCGTCGAGCAGGTAGACCGCGTGCGGTCCGCCGCCTTGGAACTCGATGCGGATGTCGCGGCCCATTGCGGGGGAGGGAACGTAGAGAATCTCGATCGGTAGGCCCTCGCGGGAGAAGGCGGTGGCACTCGGGGCCGCGATGATGGCCAGGCTGGGCAGCAACAGTGCCGCGCCGAATGCCGCACCGAGCCTATTGGCTCGCGCGGTCCAGGTGTCTACTGCTCTCTGTCGCCACATCGACTCGAAAACTAGCAACGGCGCGCGCCCGATCGCCTCGGGCCACGCGGGCCTTGACTGGTTTGTTACCGAAGGGCCGTCACCGAAGGACGGCATCAGGAAGCCGCCGCCGAGGTCGATTTTTTCCACCGATGAGGTTTCCGAAGCCAGGGCACGTGCCTGATCGCCCAGGGCGCGCACGATGCTATCGACGACCAGGAGTGCATCGGAATCGGCGCTGCCGGTCCAGATCGCTCCGCCGCTGAACGAGCGTTGCGGTCCCCGGTTCGGTACTCATCCGGCGATGGTAGTCATCACCGACCGTCTTATTGGTCCCCTACCTTCCGGTTGGTCGGGTACCGATACGCTGCAGCGGTGAGTGTGCACGCCGAGACGGCCGCCGATGTGCGGTCCACCGTGCATGACGCCGCCCGGCGGGCCCGGGTTGCCGCCCGCATCCTCGGCTCGCTGACGACGGAGGCCAAGAACCGGGCCCTGCATTCCGCCGCCGATGCCGTGTTGGCCCATGTCGAGGCGATCCTGGCCGCCAACGCCGAGGATCTGGCGGCTGCCCGCGGGGCCGGTACGCCCGAGGCCATGCTGGATCGCCTTGCGCTCAATGCCCAGCGCGTCGACGGGATCGCGTCCGGACTGCGTCAGGTCGCCGGCCTACCCGACCCGATCGGCGAGGTGTTGCGGGGCAGCACCTTGCCCAACGGCCTGCAGATCCGTCAGCAGCGGGTGCCACTCGGCGTGGTGGGGATCGTCTACGAGGGCCGACCTAACGTGACGGTCGATGCGTTCGGATTGACGTTCAAATCCGGCAACGCGGTGTTGTTGCGCGGCAGTTCATCGGCGGCGGCATCGAATGCGGCACTGGTCGCAGTGTTGCGCGGTGCACTCACTGGCGAAGGCCTGCCCGCCGACGCGGTGCAGTTGCTCCCGTGTGCCGACCGATCCAGCGTTACCGCGCTCATTCAGGCCCGCGGGCTTGTCGATGTGGTGATCCCGCGTGGGGGAGCGGGACTGATCGACGCCGTCGTCCGTGACGCGACCGTGCCGACCATTGAGACCGGTGTCGGTAACTGCCACGTCTACATTCACGCCGACGCCGACCTCGACGTCGCCGAGCGAATCGTGGTGAACGCCAAAACCCGTCGCACGAGTGTCTGCAATGCCGCTGAGACGTTGCTGATCGACGCCAGCATCGCCGACACCGCCGGACCGAGGCTCGTCGGTGCCCTGGAGCGGGCCGGGGTCACCGTGCACCACAATCCCACCGAGGAACAACTGCGCGCCGAGTTTCTCTCGATGGACATTGCGCTGGCATTCGTCGATGGTCTGGACGATGCCGTCGAGCACATCAACACCTACGGCACCGGCCATACCGAGGCGATCGTCACCGGCGATCTGGCGGCCGCGCACCGCTTCACCGAACGGGTGGATGCAGCGGCGGTGATGGTGAACGCCTCCACTGCGTTCACCGACGGCGAGCAGTTCGGTTTCGGTGCCGAGATCGGGATCTCCACCCAGAAACTGCACGCCCGCGGACCGATGGGTCTGCCCGAACTGACCTCGACCAAGTGGATCGTCATCGGCGATGGCCACACCCGACCCGCTTGACCGCATGGAGACCTGACCGCATGGAGAACAGTGACTGAATCACAGGCACGTACGGCACCGCTGTTCGCCGACATCGATGATGTCGCGCGCAGACTTGCCGAGACCGGGTATCTGCCCGATACCGCCACCGCAACAGCGGTTTTCCTGGCCGACCGGCTCGGCAAACCACTTCTCGTCGAGGGCCCCGCCGGTGTCGGTAAGACCGAGCTGGCCCGCGCCGTGGCCCAGTGCACCGGCTCAGATCTGGTGCGGCTGCAGTGCTACGAGGGTGTGGACGAGGCGCGTGCGCTCTACGAGTGGAACCATGCCAAACAGATCCTGCGCATACAATCCGGGGCCGGTGATTGGGAGTCCACCAAATCCGACGTTTTCAGTGAGGAATTCCTGCTGTCGCGCCCTCTGCTCACCGCGATCCGGCGCGCCGAACCCACCGTTCTGCTGATCGACGAGACCGACAAGGCGGACATCGAGATCGAGGGCCTGCTGTTGGAGGTGCTCAGTGACTTCGCGGTCACGATCCCGGAACTGGGCACCATCACCGCCACCCGCACTCCGTTCGTGGTCCTCACCTCCAATGCCACCCGGGAGCTCTCCGAGGCGCTCAAACGCCGGTGCCTCTTCCTGCACATCGACTTCCCGGATGCCGAACTCGAACGGCGGATTTTGCTCTCCCGGGTGCCGGAACTTCCCGAGCGTCTCGCCACCGAGCTGGTCCGCATCATTGGCGTGCTCCGCGGCATGCAACTCAAGAAGGTTCCGTCGGTAGCCGAGACCATCGACTGGGGGCGCACCATTTTGGCGCTGGGTATGGACACCATCGACGACGCTACGATCGCCTCGACGCTGGGCGTGGTGCTCAAGCACCAGTCCGATCAGGTGCGTGCCGCCGGTGAACTCCGGTTGAACTGACGGCATCGACGATGGCCAACCGCCGAACCCGGCCCACTCAACCGCTGGCTCCGCACGGCCTGCCCGGCCACCTTGTCGGATTCGTCGAAGCCCTGCGTTCCCACGGCATCTCGGTGGGACCCTCGGAAACTGTTGACGCTGGCCGGGTGATGACGGTGCTCGGCCTGGGTGACCGTGAGGTGTTGCGCGAAGGCCTGGCCTGTGCGGTGCTGCGCCGGTCCGATCACCGGGTTACCTACGACGCCCTGTTCGACCTGTGGTGGCCGGCCGCCCTCGGCGATCGCACGGTGCTGACCGACGAGGACTCCGAGGGTGCGCCGGGACCGGAGGAAATGTCGCCGGAGGACCTTGAGGCGATGCGGTCGATGCTGCTGGATCTGCTTGCCGACAATCCTGATATCGGCGACCTCGACGAGCGACTGGTGGCCATGATCGCGGCGATCGTCGAGGCGCACGGTCGTTACGCCTCCAGTCGGGGCCCGTCCTACTCGTCGTATCAGGCACTCAAGGCGATGGGACTGGATCAACTCGAGGGTCGACTGCTGGCCGGGTTGTTGGCACCCTACGGCGACGACCCATCTCCCACGCAGGAACAGATCGCCAAAGCCGTTGCAGCGCAGAAGATTGCGCAACTGCGAAGGATGGTTGAGGGTGAGACCAAGCGGCGCACCGCCGAGCAACTAGGCCGCGAACACGTCCAGACCTACGGGATTCCGCAATTGGCCGAGAACGTCGAGTTCCTGCGTGCTTCGGGCGATCAGATGCGGCAGATGCGCCGGGTGGTGGCCCCGCTGGCCCGCACCCTGGCCACTCGGCTCGCGGCCCGGCGGCGCCGGTCCCGGGCCGGTGCGATCGACTTGCGCAAGACGCTGCGGAAGTCGATGTCGACCGGCGGCGTGCCGATCGATCTGGTGCTGCGCAAGCCGCGGCCGGCGCGGCCGGAACTGGTGGTGCTCTGCGATGTGTCCGGTTCGGTGGCCGGGTTCAGTCACTTCACCCTCCTGCTCGTGCACGCGTTGCGCCAGCAATTCTCGCGCGTTCGCGTCTTCGCGTTCATCGACACCACCGACGAGGTGACGCACCTGTTCGGTCCGGATGCCGATCTGGCGGTGGCGGTTCAGCGCATCACCCGTGAGGCCGGCGTCTACACCCGTGACGGGCATTCCGATTACGGCAACGCTTTCGTCTCGTTCACCGAGAACTTCCACAATGTGCTCTCGCCGCGGAGTTCGCTGCTGGTTCTGGGTGACGGCCGCACCAACTACCGTAATCCCGCCGTCGACGTTCTGGCGCACATGGTGACTGCCAGTCGTCACGCGCACTGGCTCAACCCCGAACCCAGGCACCTGTGGGGCAGCGGTGATTCGGCGGTACCCCGTTATGCCGACGTCATCACCATGCACGAATGCCGGTCGGCCAAGCAGTTGGCCACGGTGATCGACCAGTTGCTGCCGGTGTGAGAAGTTGCTGCCGATATCAGAAGTAGGCTCTCTCATCGTGACGGTTCGGCGCAGACTCGGCGTGATGGGTGGGACCTTCGATCCCATCCACAACGGCCACCTGGTCGCGGCCAGTGAGGTCGCTGACCTCTTCGATCTTGATGAGGTGGTGTTCGTTCCGACCGGTCAACCCTGGCAGAAGACGCGTCATGTCACCGCGGCCGAGGACCGCTACCTGATGACCGTCATCGCCACCGCATCCAACCCGCGGTTCTCGGTCAGCCGGGTCGACATCGACCGGGGTGGGCCGACGTACACGACCGACACCCTGCGCGATCTTGCCGCGTCGCACCCGAATTGCGACCTGTACTTCATCACCGGTGCGGATGCGCTGGCTTCGATCCTGACCTGGCAGGGCTGGGAGGAACTGTTCGGGCTAGCCAGGTTCGTCGGGGTGAGCCGGCCCGGCTACGAGCTCACCGACTCCCACATCACCGACGCCGTGGAACGGCTTCCCGATGACGCGCTCAGCCTCGTCGAGATACCGGCGTTGGCCATTTCATCCAGTGAGTGTCGGGCGCGGGCGGCCGACTCGCGGCCGATCTGGTACCTGGTGCCCGACGGCGTCGTGCAGTACGTCACCAAGCGCAACCTGTATCGGCGGGGACTGTGACGGCATCCCCGGAAGCGGTTGCGATGGCGACCGTGGCAGCGCGAGCCGCCGCCGCCAAGCTCGCAGAGGACATCGTCGTGATCGACGTGTCGGGTCAACTGGTGATCACCGACTGCTTCGTCATCGCCTCGGCGTCCAACGAACGGCAGGCCAACGCGATTGTCGATGAGGTCGAGGAGAAGATGCGTCTGGCCGGACACAAACCGGCCCGCCGAGAGGGCACCCGGGAGGGCCGCTGGGTGCTGCTGGACTTCTTCGACATCGTCGTGCACGTTCAGCACACCGACGAGCGCAATTTCTATGCCCTGGACCGGCTGTGGCGAGACTGCCCGATCCTCCACGTGGACCTCGACGCACAGACTCCCGCCGGCGAGTCGCCGTGAGCGTGCGGCGGTTGGTGATGTTGCGTCACGGCCAGACCGAGTTCAACGCCGACAGCAGGATGCAGGGTCAGATCGACACTGATCTGACCGACCTCGGCCGGGCCCAGGCCCTGGCCGCCGCGGAGGTGCTCGCGACCCGGCAGCCGTTGCTCGTTGTCTCCTCGGATCTGCGCCGGGCTTACGACACCGCCGCGACGTTGGCGCGATGTTGCGAACTGCAGGTCCGCACCGACGCCCGGTTGCGGGAGACCCACCTGGGGGACTGGCAGGGACTGACTCATGAACAGGTCGACGCCGGCGCACCGGGAGCGCGGACGGCCTGGCGCGATGACGCGAACTGGGCGCCGCACGGCGGGGAGAGTCGCGTCGACGTCGCCGATCGCAGCGTGCCACTGGTTGCCGAATTGGTCGCCGGGGAACCGGACTGGGGGAGCGATGACGCCGACCGGCCCGTCGTGCTGGTGGCGCACGGCGGATTGATCGCCGCACTGTGCGCCGCGCTTCTCGACCTGCCGGTGGCCAACTGGCCGGTGCTGGGCGGGATGGGCAATGCCAGTTGGGCGCAGTTATCCGGTCACGGCGGCGCGGACGCGGGGTTCGCCGACCTGCGCTGGCGCCTCGATGTCTGGAACGCATCCGCTCAGGTCGCCAACGATGTCCTCTGAGCCTGTTCCAATCCCGAGTCGCCGCACTCTGCTGGTGTTTGCGGACTCGCTGTCCTATTACGGACCGCAGGGCGGCCTGCCCGCCGACGATCCCCGCATCTGGCCCACTATCGTTGCCTCCCATCTGGGTTGGGATCTTGAACTCATCGGCCGAATTGGTTGGACCTGTCGTGATGTGTGGTGGGCGGCCACCCAGGACCCGAGGTCCTGGGCAGCCGTGCCGCGCGCGGGCGCGGTGATCTTCGCGACCAGTGGCATGGACTCGTTGCCGTCGCCGTTGCCGACCGCGATCCGGGAGTCAATCCGCTACGTGCGTCCACCGCGGTTACGCCGTTGGGTGCGCGGCTCCTACGGCTGGCTACAACCGCGGCTTTCGCCGGTGGCCCGATCGGCACTTCCTCCGCGTCTGAGCGTCGAGTACCTCGAGATGACCCGTGGCGCAATCGACTTCAACCGTCCCGGTATTCCGATTGTGGCGTGTTTACCGTCGGTCCATATCGCGCCGACCTACGGCCACTCGCATCGCGGCCGCCCGGGAACTGTCGAGGCGATCACGCCGTGGGCAGCGAAGCACGGTATCCCGCTGGTGGACCTCAAAAAAGCCGTCGAACCGCACATCCTCGGTGGCCGGGGTAATCCGGACGGGATCCACTGGAACTTCGAGGCACACTCCGCAGTCGCCGAGTTGATGCTCAGAGCGCTCGCCGAAACGGGTGTAACGCCTGAAGACGATCGGGCGTGAGCGGTGCCGGTGATCGTGGTGACCGACTCCTCGGCCCGACTGCCCGCCGATGCGATCGCCGAAGGGGAGATCCGGGTAGTGCCACTGCATGTCCTAGTCGACGGCGACGACCTGCGCGACGGTATCGACGTGGCGCCGCCTGACCTCTACCAGCGAAACGTCACCACCGCCGGGGCCAGTCCGACCGAACTGGCCGCGGTGTATCAACAGGCACTGTCGGACTCTCGTGGTGACGGTGTCGTGGCAGTTCACATCTCCGCGGAACTATCGAGCACACTTGGCGCGGCTGAGCACGCGGCACGTGAGTTCGGTGGTGCGGTGCGGGTGGTCGACTCGAAGTCGGCGGGCATGGGTACCGGTTTCGTCGCGATGGCCGCCGCGCGTGCGGCATCGGAGGGTGCTGATCTCGATACCGTTGCCGCGCAAGCGGAATCGACGGTCTCGCGGGTGCATGCCTTCCTGGTGGTGCAACGTCTGGAGAACCTGCGCCGCAGCGGCCGGATCACCGCCGCTGCGTCCTGGCTGGGTACTGCGCTGGCGGTTAAGCCACTGCTGCGCATCGATGACGGCACGTTGGCGCTGGCTCAGCGGGTACGGACCACCTCGAAGGCCACCGTGGCGATGGTCGAACAGGTGCTCGCCGTGGTGGGGGAGCGTCGCGCCGCACTGGCAGTGCACCACGTCGATAATCCCGCCGGCGCCGCCGAGGTCGCGGCAACCTTGGCCGGTGCGCTGCCGGGGTGCGGTCCGGTGATCGTCACCGATCTCGGTCCGGTGCTCGGGGTGCACCTCGGCCCGGGAGCAGTGGGTGTGGTTGTGGCTCTTGAGCCCGCTTCGGCCGGCTCAAATATGTGAGAAGCGAATCGTCACGGAGAAGCGAATCGGCCGGTGACCGGCGGCAGGTCTTTCAGTGTCGCGATGCCCGGTGGTGCAGCCACCACCATCGGCACCGCGTTGGTCACCGGCATGGCGGTGTAGATCATTCCCAGCCCCATGAACCCCGGTTCGGTCCAGTCCTTCGGCGGTAGGCAGTGCAGGACGGTGCGCATGTTGGGCACCCCGAATACCTGGATCACGTGGCCGTGCTCAAGAGGTTTGGGCGGCACGACGTGGTCGCCCATGATCCAGTTGAACCCGACGCTGACGACGTTGTGCTCGCCCACCCAGCCGCGGTGGTAGCCGTGCACCCCGGCCACGGTGCCTTCCGGGATGGTCATGAAGCCCAGGTCGGTGTCGCCGGTGGCCGGCGTGAAGGTGACGTCGAAGCTCATCCGGTCCAGTTCCGCGCCGATGGCGTCGGCCATCATGGCGGCTGACTCGGCGAAGACGGCACTCTCCTCGGCCACGCTCTCGGCGAGTCCCGGTGTGTGCGGATCGCAGGAGAACCCCATCGAGGTCTGAGTCGCGGCCGACTCGTAGGTGGAGCAGTCCACCGACTCGGTGATCCTGATTTCGTCGACTCGTTCGCAGGACCCGGAGAGCACCATGGCGACCATATTGGTCATTCCCGGGTGGGCGCCGTTGCCGAAGATGGTGGAATTTCCTCGTGCGCAGGCGTTTCGGATCCGCGTGAGGTCGGCGGCGCTCTGCTTGCCACCGGTGATCCAGGCCGCCGATGTGCACACGTTCACACCGGATTCCAGGAGGCGTTCGAGTTCGTCGATGCTGGGCCACAGCGGGTTGTAGCAGCAGGCGTCCGGTCTGGTCGCCAGCAGCGCATCGATATCACGGGTGGCCGTGACCCCGGTTGGTTTTCCCGGTCCCAGCGGCCAGCCGGCCAGTTCGGCCGCGTCCATTCCGACCTTGTCGTCGCCGTGGGCGTAGACACCAACGAGTTCCATGTCCGGCCTGCCGATGATCGCGTGCAGGGACCGGCGACCGATATTGCCGGTGGTCCACTGGATCACCCGTAGCGGCTGGTCAGTCGTTGGGCTCATATCATCCTCCTGATTTCACAGTCCTGGATTGGTCCACAGCCCACCGCCTGGCACGGTGGCACCGTACGGCTGCGGGTCAGTTGTCGACTTTACGGTCGTCGCATGCGAACCGAGCAGCCGTTGGCCAACCTGCACCGCCGCCTGAGCGGGCGTGCCGAGCCGATCACCGCCTCGGACGCGGACGACGACCCCGATGACCCCGACGATCCGGACGGCGAGGACGACGGTGCGCCCGCACCGAGCTGGATCCCCGACGAGCGGAGGTCGCGCGGACTCCCCTGGTTGTCGACGATCCGCGCCGACCCCGGCCGGGCCGGCGTGCTGGCTCTGGGCGTCCTCGGCGTGCTGGCCGTCTTAGTCACGGTGTTCACCCTGATCCGCCAGAGTCCGGCTCCGGTCACCTCGGCGAAGTTGCCACCGGTGGCGATGGTCTCCTCGGCTGCTCCGCAGCCGGGAACGCCCGCACCGGTCCCGCCAACAGCGCCGGATCAGTCGGTGGTGGTCAGCGTCGTCGGGTTGGTTCACCAGCCCGGACTGGTCACGCTGGCGCCGGGCGCCCGGATCGCCGACGCGGTGTCCGCGGCCGGCGGTCCGCTGAAGGGGGCCGACACCGTGGGCCTGAACCTGGCCCGGCGCGTCGCCGACGGCGAGCAGATCGTCGTCGGCATCGCCACCCCCGCCGGGCATCCGGTGGTGCTGGGCAGTTCGGTCGGACCCGGCTCACCGGCAACCGGCAACGTCGGTCCGGCGGCCGCCAGCGTCGCCGCCCCCGCACCGTCCAGCCCGGTCGACCTGAACACCGCCACTGTCGAGGAACTGGACACCCTGCCCGGGGTAGGACCGGTGACCGCAGCGGCGATCGTCACCTGGCGGCAGGCCAATGGCAGGTTCGCCACCATCGACCAACTCGGTGAGGTCGACGGCATCGGTCCGGCTCGATTGGAGAAGCTGCGGCCCCGGGTGCGGGTCGATATGGTGCAATGATCCCGCCGACGGCCACTCGGTTGGATGTTCGGCTCGTGCCGGCCGCGGTTACTGCCTGGTCGGTCACCGCAGCGGGAATCGCCTGGGGAGTCGGCCCGGTGATCGCGATGGTCTGCGCCGCCGGTGCAATCGTCGGGGCACTGAGTCGCCGCGGAACGCCGGCCGCGCTGCCGGCGCTACGCGCTGCCGGTGCCGGCGTACTGGGCGCTGGCGGTGCCGGCGTACTGGGTGTTGCGGTCGTCGGTGCCGGCTTCGGGCTCGCCGTGGCGCTGCGCAGCCACGCCGTCGATCATCATGCTGTTGTCCGACTCTTCGGCGCAACGGCAGAGGTGACGCTGACGCCCGAGGAGAGCCCGCGCGCAATTGGTAGCGGACGGTTGATGTTTCGCGCCGCTCTGGTTACCGTCGCCCACGACGATATCGCCGGACGCGTCGTGGTTTTCGCATCCGCCGTCGACGGCGCAGATCTGACCGCCGGCCAGCCCGCGCGGTTCCGGGCCCGCATCGCCCGACCCGCACGCCGGGATCTCACGGTGGCCACGCTGACCGTCGTCGGCCCGCCCGTGCTCGGTGAGGCCTCGGTGGTCCAGCGGTTTGCCCAGGGCGTGCGGGCCCGGTTCGCCGCCGCCAGCCGTGATGCCCTGCCGGCCGATCAGGCCTCGATGCTGCCCGGCTTGGTGCTCGGCGACACCACCGCCGTGCCCGCCGCCACCGTCGCGGAGTTCCGCACCGCCGGGCTCACACACCTGACCGCCGTCTCGGGCGCCAACGTCACCATCGTCTGCGGCGCCGTGCTGCTCTTGGCCGGGCTGATCGGCCCCCGGGCGGCCGTGCTGCTGGCCGCCCTGGCGCTGGTGGTGTTCGTATTCGTGGTGCAGCCCACCGCCAGCGTGCTGCGCGCCGCGGTGATGGGAGCCATCGCACTGATGGCCGTGCTCTCGGCCCGTCACCGCCAGGGTGTCCCGGCGCTTGCGGCCACCGTGATCGTGCTGATGGTGTTCGCGCCACAACTGGCCGTCGATGCCGGATTTATGCTGTCGGTATCGGCGACCGCAGCCCTGATCGTGGTGGCACCGTTTCTCTCAGCGAGACTGACAGCGCGGGGTTATCCCAAGCCGGTCGCCGACGCGATGTGTATCGCGCTGACGGCGCAACTGGCGACCGCTCCGCTGGTCGCCGCGATCTCCGGACAGTTGAGTGTGGTCGGCGTGATCGCCAACCTCGTTGTGAGCCCGATGATCCCACCGATCACCGTGTTGGGTACCGCCGCGGCGGCGCTGTGCCCGCTCTGGCCGGAAGCAGGGGATCTGTTGATTCGCTTTACCGGACCCGAGCTGTGGTGGCTGCTGCGGGTCGCGCACTGCGCCGCGGCGTTGCCGGGCGCGGCGATCCCGGTCCCCTCGGGGTGGCCGGGTCTGGCGACGGTGGGTGCCGTGGCGGTGGGGGCTGTCGTGGCGTGGCGGTGGCGGTGGTTCCGCCTCAGCGCCGCGGGTGGCCTGCTCTGTGCCGTCGCATGGTCGGTGGCAGGGGTCGTCGGCGGTCCGTGACACGATCGTCGGGTGAGCGTGCCGGTGGAGCCCCTGCATCTGATACTCGGCGGCGAGGACCTCCTCATCGACCGGGCGGTAGCAGAGATCGTCCGGGCGGCCCGCGCCTGCGCCGGCACCGACGACGTGCCGGTCGATCATCTGCGGGCCGGCGACGTGTCCACCAATGAGCTTGCCGAACTGCTGAGTCCCTCGCTCTTCGCCGACGAACGCGTGGTCGTGTTGGAAGCTGCGGACGAGGCCGGAAAGGACGCCGCCGCGCTGATCGACTCGGCGGCGGCAGACCTACCGCCCGGCACGGTGTTGGTGGTGGTGCATTCCGGTGGCGGGCGGGCCAAGGCGCTGGCCGCCCAACTGCGAGAGCGGGGCGCCCACACTCACCAGTGCGCCAAGATCGCCAAGGCCGGTGAGCGTGCGGCGTTCGTTCGGGCCGAGTTCCGTGCACTGAACATCAAAGCCGATGACGAGACCGTCGGTGCGCTGCTCGACGCGGTGGGCTCCGATATCCGCGAACTCGCGTCGGCCTGTTCGCAATTGGTGGCCGACACCGGAGGTGCCGTCGACGCCAATGCCGTACGCCGCTACCACAGCGGCAAAGCCGAGGTCACCGGCTTCGACATCGCCGACAAAGCCGTCGTGGGCGATATCGCCGGCTCGACGGAAGCGCTGCGCTGGGCGATGTTACGCGGGGTGGCCCATGTCCTGATCGCCGATGCGCTGGCCGAGGCGGTGCACACGATCGCGCGGGTGCGGCCGCTGTCCGGCGGCGCTCATCGGTTGGCCGGTGAACTCGGGATGCCGCCGTGGCGGATCGAGAAGGCGCAGAAACAGGCGCGACGGTGGACGCCGGACCGGATCGCCACCGCGATCCGATTGGTGTCCTCCCTCAACGCAGACGTCAAGGGCGCCGCAGCCGACCCCAACTACGCACTGGAAAACACGGTGCGCAAGGTTGCGCAACTCGCCGCAGATGGCGGCCGACGGTGATCAGAGCTTCTGCAGCGCCTGGGCCAGCGCCGACTTCTTGTTGGCGGCCTGGTTCTTGTGGATGACGCCTTTGCTGGCGGCCTTGTCCAGCTTTCGGCTGGTGGACACCAGGAGTTCGGAGGCCTTGTCCTTGTCGCCGTCAGCGGCTGCGGAACGGAACGCGCGGATCGCCGTGTGCAGCGACGACTTCACCGATTTGTTGCGCAGCCTGCGGCGCTCGTTGGTGATGTTGCGTTTCTGCTGCGACTTGATGTTGGCCACGCGTTGATTCCTTCACACAGTTCTAGGGTTCGGTCTATCAGGGGTTCGATCTGTACTACGCCGGGACAGGTGCCCTCGCGGCGCAGTGCAAGAACGGCGCAGGGCGAGAATACCAGGATCGGCCGGATAGTCCCAAAGTGGAACCTCTCAGCCTGCGGAAACGCGAGTTGTCATGCAGCATGGGACGCGTGACCCCACCGAGTGAGCCGGTCGGTACCGGCGAGGCCGCCGGGCGGACGGCCGTTGCCGACCGCATCTTCGGCGGCTACCGCGACCTGGGCACGTACGGGGCCGCCTTCGACGAGATGTTCGACCGCCGGGGTAATGCTCGCGGGCCCTACAAGGGCATTTACGCCGAGTTGGCTCCGACCGGCACCGAGGAACTGGGCGCGCGGGCGGACGCACTGGGCCGGGCCTTCGTTGATCAGGGCATCACCTTTTCGCTGTCCGGGCAGGAGCGTCCCTTCCCGCTGGATCTGGTGCCCAGGGTGATTTCGGCGGCTGAGTGGGCGCGCCTGGAGGCTGGGATCACCCAACGGGTGATCGCCCTGGAGCGCTTCCTTGATGACATCTACGGCGATCAGGAGATCCTTCGCGACGGCGTCATCCCCCGTCGGCTGGTCACCTCCTGCGAGCACTTCCACCGGGAGGCGGCCGGCATCAGCCCGGCCAACGGCGTGCGCATCCATGTCGCCGGTATCGACCTCGTCCGGGACGCACAGGGCACTTTCCGGGTGCTCGAGGACAACCTGCGCTCGCCGTCGGGTGTGTCCTACGTGATGGAGAACCGCCGGGTGATGACCCGCGTATTCCCCAACCTGTTCGGCACCCACCGGGTGCGGTCGGTCGACGACTATCCGTCGCATCTGCTGCGGGCACTGCGCAATGCCGCGGCGACCAATGAGAGCGATCCGACCGTGGTGGTGCTGACGCCCGGTCCGTTCAACTCCGCGTACTTCGAGCACTCGTTGCTGGCCCGGCAGATGGGTGTTGAACTGGTCGAGGGTCCGGATCTGTTCTGCCGCGACAACGCGGTGTACATGCGCACCACCGAGGGCGAACGCCAAGTTGACGTGATCTACCGGCGCATCGACGACGACTATCTCGATCCGATGCACTTCCGGCCGGACTCGATCCTTGGTGTCGCCGGCCTGCTCAACGCTGCCCGGGCCGGCAACGTGGCGATATCAAGTGCGGTCGGCAACGGGGTCGGGGACGACAAACTCGTCTACACCTACGTGCCCACAATCATTGATTACTACCTCGGCGAGAAGCCGTTGTTGGCCAATGTCGACACGCTGCGCTGTTGGCTGGACTCCGAGCGCGCCGAGGTGCTTGACCGAATTGGCGAACTCGTGATCAAACCGGTCGAGGGCTCCGGGGGTTACGGCATCGTCTTCGGGCCCGAGGCCTCGGAGAGGGAGTTGGCGACGATCCGGCGCAAGGTCCAGGCGGACCCTCGGGGTTGGATCGCCCAACCGGTCGTGCAACTGTCGACGGTGCCCACCAAGGTCGGTGACACCTTGGCCCCGCGGCATGTCGATCTGCGGCCGTTCGCGGTCAACGACGGCGAACAGGTGTGGGTGCTGCCCGGCGGATTAACCCGCGTCGCGCTCAACGAGGGCTCGCTGCTGGTCAATTCCAGTCAGGGTGGCGGGTCCAAAGACACCTGGGTACTGGCGTCGCGGACATCGCCGGCGGCTCGGGAACTGGCGGCTGCCCAGGTGGTCAAGACGCTGCCGCGAGCTGTGGCCGCCACGGAGATGCAACCGCTGCAGCAGCAGGCCAAGAGCGGCCAACAGCAGCAGCAACAACAGCAACAGCAACAGCAACAGTCCGCGCCGCCGGTCACCGGGGCGCGCTGATGCTGGCCCGTAACGCCGAGGCGCTGTATTGGATTGGCCGTTATGTCGAGCGCGCCGACGATACCGCCCGCATCCTCGACGTGACGGTCCACCAACTGCTGGAGGATTCCAGCGTCGATCCCGACCGGGCCTCGCGCATCCTGCTGGAGGTGCTGGGGATCGAACCGCCGAAGGCGCGACTGGAGATGTGGGCGCTGACCGACCTGGTGGCGTTCGCACGCGATGTGCCGGGCGGCTGCTCGATCGTCGACGCGGTCAGTTCGGCCAGGGAGAACGCACGCTCGGCGCGCGAAGTCATCTCCAGCGATATGTGGGAGTGCCTCAACACCACCTACAACGCACTGGCCGAACGCGAACGCGCCGCGCGACGGCTCGGTCCGCACGAGTTCTTCACGTTCATCGAGGGCCGTGCCGCCATGTTCGCCGGCCTTGCCGACTCCACGCTGTCCCGCGACGACGGCTACCGATTTCTCGTGCTGGGACGAGCGTTGGAGCGAGTGGACATGACGGTGCGGCTGTTGTTGTCCCGGGTGGGGGACAGCGCATCGTCCCCGGCCTGGGTCAGCGTGCTCCGGGCGGCCGGCGCCCATGACACTTATTTACGCACCCATCGCGGTGTTCTGGACGCCAACCGGGTGATCGAGTTCATCCTGCTGGACGGGCAATTCCCGCGCTCGGTGTTCTACTGCCTGCGACTCGCCGAACACAGCCTCGACGAGTTGATGCGCGGCTTGATCGACCGCACCGGAACCGGGACGGAAGCCCGGCGCCTCCTCGGCCAGGCCCGCAGTGAACTCGAGTTCGTCGAACCCGGGGTGCTGCTCGACTCGCTGGAGCAACGGTTGGCTGGGCTCCAGACGACCTGCCGCGATGTCGGAGAGGCGTTGGCGTTGAGATATTTCCGCTCGGCACCGTGGGTGGAGTGGTCCGACGCCGGCGGCGATGGGGACTTTGTTTCCGGCGAGGTCGAAGAGGGGGGCCTGTAGATGTGGCGGATGCGGGTCGTGCACGTGACCGGGTATGCCTACCGGACACCGGTGACCGCGTCCTACAACGAGGCTCGCCTTACGCCGCGATCGGATTCTCGGCAGAACGTCATCATCAACCGGGTGGAAACCACACCCGCGACCCGGTCCTACCGTTATGTCGATTACTGGGGGACCGCGGTGACTGCTTTTGACCTGCATGCCCCGCACACCGAGCTTCAGGTCACGTCGTCTTCGGTCGTGGAGACCGACAAACCCGAACCACCCGTGGCGAGCGTCGACTGGGCTGATCTGGACTCCCCGGCGGTGCTCGACCGATTCCACGAGGTGCTCGTTCCCACTGCCTATACGCCGTTCAGCAAGCGCATCGACCGCACCGCGAGGAGTCTCGCCAAGGCGCACGATCCCCATGAGGCCGTCCTTGCCACGGCCCAGTGGGTGCACAACGAACTGCGATACGTCCCGGGCACCACCGGTGTCCACTCGTCCGGGCTGGATGCCTTGGCGGAAAGCAACGGGGTCTGCCAGGATTTCGCCCATCTGACGCTAATGCTGTTGCGCTCCATGGGAATTCCGGCTCGCTATGTCTCCGGTTACCTACACCCGAACCCTGATGCGGCAACCGGTGAGGCGGTCGAGGGGGAGAGCCACGCCTGGATCCAGGCGTGGACCGGGGGTTGGTGGAACTACGACCCGACCAACGACGCCGAGATCAATGAGCAGTACATCAGCGTCGGCTTCGGCCGCAGTTACGCCGATGTGACGCCGCTGAAGGGGATCTACCTCGGCCGCGATTCCAGTGATCTGGACGTCGTGGTTGAGATGACCAGGCTGGCCTGAGCACGAACTAGTGGGCTTTCATCCCACCTGTACGCGCAGCAGGTCGTCACCGAGTTCCACCCGGCCGCTGAATTCGCCGGCCGCCAGTGCACGCCACTGCTCCTCTTGGCCGGCAGCCAGTGGCGGCACATAGTGCGTGAGCACCAGGGTATCCACGCCGGCGCGCGTCGCGGTGGCCGCTGCCTGCTCGACTGACGAGTGGTAGTCCAGGATGTCTTTGAGCCGCTGCACGGGTACCTGCTCCACAAGATCCTTGCGAATCACCGTGTGCACCAAAGCGTTTGCGCCGCGGGCCAGTTCATCTAGTGAGTCGCACGGCACGGTGTCACCGGCCAGGACCACCGATGCGCCACCGAACTCGATGCGGAAGGCGATGGTGGGTTCCACCGGCCGGTGGTCTGTCGGCGCGGCGGTGATCACCACGCCACCGTTATCCCACACCTGTCCAGCCGCGTACTCGTGGACCGCGATATCGGGCGGCGCGGTGATATCGGCGTGGTGACCGATGCGGTAGGAGATGTCGGGAGCCAGCGCGGCCAGGGTCGCCTCGACCACCGCGCGCGTGCCGGGCGGGCCGATGATCGGCAGCGGGGCCGGACCGAAGCTGTTGATCCATCGGGTGGTGATGACGTCGGAGAGATCGGTGATGTGATCGCTGTGCAGATGGGTCAGCAGTAGCGCAGTGAGGTTGGCCGCTCCCACGCCCACCGCGGCGGCGCGCATCAACACGCCACGTCCACAATCCACCAGGAAAGTCTGATCTCCAGCGGTAATCAGCGTGGAGGGACCAGCCCGGTTCGGGTCGACCATCGGGCTACCTGTGCCGGTAAGGGTGATGTCAATCATCGTTGGTTTGCATCGTAGTGCGCCGAATCCTGGACCGGACAGGTGGACGAACGTGGTCTTACGGGAATCCCCTGCCTGTGTCCGGCGACGGATGGCAGAGGCGTCCTTCCGGCCCGCGGTAGCCAAGTTGAAGTTAACGTGAACAGCGTTGCCAAACGTGCGACATGATGTCTAATCTCAGCCAGAACCAAGCGGCGGCTTCGACGCTCGGATGTGAGGTCCAGATCAGAAAGTGGCAGCGCTGACGTGACGCAGGCGAAGAACAGCAGCAATCGTCGGACTAGTCGGCCGGCAAAGGTAACTGCTGGTGAAGATGAGGTTAACGAGTCCGTCATCCGCTTGGCCGCCGAAACACTGAACGTCGGGAAACGCGTCGTCGAGACCGGTCGTGTGCGGGTCCGCCGGACGACGACCGAGCGCCTGGAAAAGGTCAAGGTTCCGCTGGCTGTGGAGACCGTGGAAATTCGCCGTGTCCCTATTGGCAAACCAGTTAAGCGCAAGCCCCGGGTCCGGGAGACCGCCAACGAGATCATCATTCCGGTGGTCGAGGAGGTTCTGGTGGTCGAACGACGGTTGGTGCTCAAAGAAGAACTGCACATCCGCAAAGTGCGCTCGACCGAGAACCACGTCGAGCAGGTCACGTTGCGGCAGCAGAACGTCACCGTTGATCGGGTGGCGCCACAGAGTTCAGGCGACGGCCAACCCTCGGCCGCTCGTCCGAAACGACCGTCTCGTAGCCGGCGGCCGGGAATTCAACAACGCAAGTAAGGAAAAGGAGCTGTTTTTCTATGTCCACGAAGAGCCACGAAATGGTTGTGCTGTTCGACAAGGTTGCCGCCAGCCGCCGCGCCGAGAAGGCACTCGAAGCCGCCGGTTTCGCCGACCCGGATGTGAATACCCTCGATCGCGACGCGATCGTCAAGAGCGCCGGCCGCGCCGAGTTCGGCCCCGCCCTGTGGCGTTCGCTGTTCGGCAGTGAGGTCAAGTTGTACGAGGGTGCGGCGTTCGAGAAGGCGCTGTCCACCGGTGGCGCCATCCTGACCGTACGGGTCAAGGACGACGCCGAGGCTGCCAAGGCCGAGACGATCCTCGCCAAGCACAACCCGGTCGACCTCGAGGCTCGCGGCGCGGGCATCGTTGCCGAGCACAAGGCGCTGGGCGACGTGAAGGAAGAAGTTCTGCGGCTGGCCGAGGAGCAGCTTGAGGTCGGCAAGCGCAAGGTCGAGTCCGGCAAGACCAGGGTCCGCCGCTACGTGACCGCGCGTGAGGTCGAGGAGAAGGTCAACCTCACCGAGGTGCACGCCGAGGTGCTGCGCAAGGTTGTCAATCAGCCTGTCGCGGACGATTGGGACTGGAGCGATTCCACCATCGAGGTCATCGAGACCCGCGAAGAGGCTGTCGTCTCCAAGACCGCTCACGTCGCCGAGGAGATCCGCCTGCGTACCGAGGAGACTGAGCACACCGAGACAATCAAGGAGACGGTGCGCAAGCAGCATGCCGAGGTCGAGCACCTCGACGAGGACGGCAAGGTCATCTCCAAGTAGTTCCGCCCACCCGGGCAACGGCCGCCACACTCAGATGTGGCGGCCGTTGTCGTGCGGTCTTCCCCGCCGGGTCCGCAGGCCGTACGGTATGTGATAACGGTCACACAGCAATGGGAGGGGGCGGCCATGCGAATCGCCGACATTCTGCGCAGCAAGGGCCCGGGTGTGGCCACGGTCACCGCAACGACCACCGTTGCCGCACTGCTGGCCGATCTGGCCGTGCACGACATCGGATCGCTGGTGGTCATCGACGCCGACGGGGTGGTGGGCATCGTGTCCGAGCGCGACGTCGTGCGCAAACTGCACGAGCACGGTCCGGATCTGCTGCGCCGGCCGGTCGCCGAGGTGATGAGTGCGGTGGTGGTCTCCTGCGGTCCGGACGACCGGGTCGACGACCTGGCCGTGCTGATGACCAACAACCGGGTGCGCCACGTGCCGGTGCTGATCAACGGCAGGCTGGCGGGCATCGTGAGCATCGGCGACGTGGTCAAGAACCGAATGGAGGAGATGGTGGCCGAACGTCAGCAGTTGCGGGCCTACATCACCCAGGGCGGCTGAGCCGACTCGGAGCCGCCACTCAACTCCAGGAGTATTCGGCTCGGAGGCGGGCGGCAACGAGTTCGAAGGTGGGGCGTTCCATGATGGCGCCTTCGCGTCTGATGCCTTCCTCGGGCACTTCCAGAACCCGGTCCAAGCGGACCCAGCTCGGCCGGCCTTCGTGGTCCCAGCCGCCGGCGCCGATGCCGATCCAGGTCGGATCTTCGGCGTGGTGCATCTGGCTGGACAGCATCAGGCCGAGCAGGGTGGTGCGTTCACGGCCGACGACCAGAACCGGCCGGTCCTTGCCACGGTCCGGGTCATCCTCGTAGACCACCCAGGTCCAGACGATCTCCCCGGGATCGGCGCGGCCGTCAAGGTCGGGCGCGTAGACCACGGTGCGAGCCCGATGGGCGGTGGGCACGATGGTGCTGGTGATCGGCCTTCCTGCGGCGATGGCCGTCGGCGGGGCGGGCAGGGCGGTGGCTACCAGCGCCTCCAGGCCCAGCCGCAAACCCTGCTGCAGGGTGCGCTGAAGGAAAGCCGGATCTTGAAGACCACGCAGCAACTTCGGAGCCTCGTTGAACACCAGGTGCTCCGCCAGTCGCTGAAACGTCCTCCACTGCGACGCCATTCTCGACAGCATAGGCGAGGCGCGGAAGTCCCCGGCGCGTCGCGATTGGGTCTGGGTGCCCCGTTGTCGATACGCTGATCCTGCCGGTCATCTTGTGCGAAAACCCTCGTCCGAGTACCGCTCACCAGGAGATTCCCATCAGCAGCTTCGCCGACCGGACGTTCACCGCGCCGGCGCAGATTCGGAACTTCTGCATCATCGCTCACATTGATCACGGGAAATCGACGCTTGCCGACCGGATGCTGCAGTTGACCGGTGTGGTGTCGGACCGGGACATGCGGGCGCAGTACCTCGACCGGATGGATATTGAGCGTGAGCGCGGGATCACCATCAAGGCCCAGAACGTCCGGCTGCCGTGGCGGGTCGGGGACACCGATTACGTCCTGCACCTGATCGACACCCCCGGCCACGTCGACTTCACCTATGAGGTTTCGCGTGCGCTGGAGGCGTGTGAAGGCGCGGTCCTGCTGGTCGACGCTGCCCAGGGCATCGAGGCCCAGACGTTGGCCAACCTATATCTGGCGCTCGATCGCGAACTGACGATCGTGCCGGTATTGAACAAGATCGACCTGCCCGCTGCCGACCCGGATCGGTACGCGGCCGAACTCGCCCACATCATCGGGTGTGAGCCCGGCGACGTGCTGAGGGTGTCGGGCAAGACCGGGGCCGGCGTCACCGAACTGCTCGATGAGGTCGTTCGGCTGGTGCCCGCGCCGGTCGGTGACGCTGACGCCCCGGCCCGGGCGATGATCTTCGACTCGGTTTACGACATCTACCGCGGTGTGGTCACCTATGTCCGCGTGGTCGACGGCACGCTCACGCCGCGCGAGAAGATCACAATGATGTCCACCGGGGCCACCCACGAACTGCTTGAGGTGGGCATCGTCTCGCCCGAACCCAAGCCCACCGAGGGCCTCGGCGTCGGCGAGGTGGGTTACCTCATCACCGGGGTCAAGGACGTCCGGCAATCCAAGGTCGGTGACACGGTCACGTCCGCCCGGCATGGTGCGACCGAGGCGCTCACCGGTTACCGCGAGCCCCGGCCGATGGTCTACTCGGGCCTCTACCCGGTGGACGGATCGGACTATCCGAACCTGCGCGACGCCCTGGAGCGCCTGCAACTCAACGATGCGGCGCTGGTGTGGGAGCCCGAAACATCGGTCGCGTTGGGCTTCGGCTTCCGCTGCGGCTTCCTCGGTCTGCTGCACATGGAGATCACCCGTGAGCGTCTTGAGCGCGAGTTCGATCTTGACCTGATCTCGACCTCCCCGAACGTGGTCTACCGGGTGATCGCCGAGGATGGCTCCGAAAAGGTCGTCACCAACCCGTCGGACTGGCCCGAGGGCAAGGTCCCGGTGGTCTACGAACCGGTGGTCAAGTGCACGGTGATCGCGCCGAGTGAGTTCATTGGCACGATCATGGAACTGTGCCAGTCACGCCGAGGCGAACTCGGTGGAATGGACTACCTCTCACCGGAGCGCGTCGAACTTCGCTACACCATGCCGTTGGGCGAGATCATCTTCGATTTCTTCGACTCGCTGAAGTCGCGCACCCGCGGCTACGCCAGTCTCGATTACGAGGAGGCCGGCGAGCAGGAAGCCGACCTGGTGAAGGTGGACATCCTGCTGCAGGGCGAGGCCGTCGACGCCTTCAGCGCCATCGTGCACAAGGATTCGGCCCAGGCCTACGGCCATAAGATGACCACCAAGCTCAAGGAGCTCATTCCTCGGCAGCAGTTCGAAGTTCCGATCCAGGCGGCGGTCGGCTCGAAAATCATTGCCCGCGAGAACATTCGGGCCATCCGCAAGGACGTGCTCTCCAAGTGCTACGGCGGTGACATCACCCGCAAACGCAAGCTGCTGGAGAAACAGAAGGAAGGCAAGAAGCGAATGAAGACCATCGGCCGGGTCGACGTGCCGCAAGAGGCCTTCGTCGCCGCGCTGTCCAGTGATGCCGCCAGCGATAAACCCACAGACAAGACCCGGAAGTAGGCGATCATCAGCGAGGACATCACAGGCTGTGGCCGCCGCCGTGTCAGGGGAGTCTTCTCCGCCATGGCGGGTGCCGTCGTGACCAGCGCCGTGGTCTCGTCCTGCTCAGTCTCCGTGGAAGGTATGCCGTTCCGTCAACACCCTTCCGCGCTGCAACAGGTACTGCCCACCGCGGAACAGTTGAAGGTCGCGGTGGGCGACCCGCTCGATGCCGTCGGCGGGCCGGTCGTGGGCTCGATCGACGTGTTGCCCGATGGAATCCGCGGTGACGACGCGGTGGATCCGATCGAATGCCTCGGTGTCATCACGCCGTTGATGCGGTGGGTCTACGAAAAAGGCAACGTGCGCGGGGTGGCATGGCAGGACTTTGCCCGCTTCGGTGAAGGTCAAACGGTCTCCAGTGCCAACACCGGGGTGGTGCGGTTCTCCTCCGATGCTGAAGCCGCTCGGATGTTTTCGGTTTTCGTGACGCGGTGGCGTTCCTGCGAGGGAGGAAAGGTGCGCATCAACACCGGTGGCCCGGGCGGTGCGGACTTCGGGCTAACCGTCACCGACGTCGGGGTGACCGGGCCGATTCTTTCGGCAACGATCCTCAGCGGTGACAGTGACACTGAAGCGGGTTTCCCCACCGAGCACGCCGTCGGATTGTCGGCAGACTGCATCGTCGACGTGGATGTTGCGGTGACCGCCCCGGATCCGGCCCAACGGGTGGCCGGGACCCGGGCCGTCGATCTCACCCGGGCGATGTTGGGCAACCTCGACGAGTCCGGCTGAGTCCCTCCTGCTCTACTGCGGGGAGTTGGCCGGCTGGAAGATCCCGGTGCCGTCGGCGAGTTCCTCGGCGCGGATGACGTGCACGACGGCGTTGATCAGCGCCAGGTGGGTGAACGCCTGCGGGAAGTTGCCGAGGTGGCGGCCAGTACGGGGTTCGATCTCCTCGGCGTAGAGATGCAGCGGGCTGGCGAAGGACAGCAGCCGTTCGCACAGGTGCCGGGCCCGGCGGATTTCGCCGATCTCCACCAGCGCCGACACCAGCCAGAACGAGCAGATGGTGAAGCTACCCTCCTCGCCGGACAGTCCGTCGTCGGTCTCCTCGACGCGGTAGCGCAACACCAGGCCGTTGTCGGTCAGTTCGTCGGCGATGGCGAGCACGGTGGCTCGCACCCGCGGGTCATCGGCCGGCAGAAACCGCAGCAACGGCACCAGTAGCAGCGAGGCGTCCAGGGCGTCGTCCCCGTAGCGCTGGGTGAACACGCCGCGGGAGTCCACGCCGTGGGCCAGGATGTCGGCCTTGATCTCGTCGGCGACCTCCCGCCACTGCCGCGCATGGGTTGTTGATCCCTGTAGGTCGGCCAGTTTCGCCCCGCGGTCCAGTGCCACCCAGCACATCACCTTCGATGAGGTGAAGTGCTGAGGTTCGCCGCGCACCTCCCAGATTCCCCGGTCGGGCTCGCGCCAGTGTTCGATCGCTTCCTCGACCTGTTCCTTGAGCACCGGCCAGAGTTGATCGGAGACGTTCTCCCGCGACTTGGCGTGCAGGTACACCGAGTCCAGCATGGTGCCCCAGATGTCGTGCTGGCGCTGGTCAAAGGCGCCGTTGCCGATCCGCACCGGCCGGGCGTTGTCATAGCCTGAGAGATGAGTCAGTTCTGCCTCGACGAGTTCGCGCTCACCTCCGACGCCGTACATCACCTGCAGCGGCTGGCGTTCACCGTTGTTGGCACCGGATACGTCGGCGATGAACGCGAAGAAGTCGTCTGCCTCCCGGTCCAATCCCAACGTGTAGAGGCCCCACAGCGCGAAGGTCGAATCCCGCACCCACGCGTAGCGGTAATCCCAGTTGCGTTCTCCATGAGGCGTTTCCGGCAGTGAGGTGGTGCTGGCGGCGAGCAGTGCACCGGTGGGTGAATAGGTCAGACCCTTCAGTGTCAGCGCGCTTCGTTGTAGATAGGCCCGCCACGGATGGTCGGGAAACTGGCCGATATTGATCCACTGCCGCCATGCCTCGCTGGTCTGCCACATCTGCTCGGCGGCGTCTGCAAAGGTCTGCGGCGCAGGGTTCGTCGACCAGGACAGCGCGACGAAGGCGTTGTCGCCTTCCTTGAGTCGGGTTCGCGCGCGGGCTTCGCGTCCCTCCAGGCCGATCCGAAGGTTGGTCGTCAGCCGCAGTTCCGGGTGTGAATCAGGATCGGTGTCGGCGCGGACGATCGCCTCGCTGTAGGCGCTGGCCGAATACTCCCATTTGGCCGTGCTGCGGCCGTAGTCGAATGCCGGCTCACAGTTCATGACCAGTTCTACGGTGCCGCTGACACATTTCACGGTGCGCAACAGAATGTGTGCGGCATCCCAGTCCATCGGAGTACGCCGGTGAGTGCGCGAGCGAGCCTCGATGTCGTGCCAGGGGCCCATCACCAGGGCGTCCCGCACGATCAGCCAGCCGGTCTGGGTCTGCCACGTCGTTTCCATGATCAGGCTGCCGGGCAGATAGCGCCGTGCCGCCGGTACCGAGACCCCGTAGGGGCCGAGTCGGAAATGCCCGGCGCCGCGATCGAGGATCGCCCCGAAAACGCTCGGCGAGTCGGGACGTGGCACGCACATCCATTCCACCGAACCGGCCGCCGAAATCAGGCAGGTGTTCTCGCAGTCGGACAGGAACGCGTAGTCGGCGATCGGGGGAAACGGGCTGCGTTGCTGACCGGCCGACGGGTCGGGCGTCGGGTCGGTGTCTGCGCCCGCGGGCTGAGCCTGCAGAACCATTGGGTCATCATGGCCCCAGGAGACGCTCGCCGTTGCCCGATCGGTGCATAAACGCCGCCGCGGCCGCGTGGTGTCGACGCGGTATAGGGTGACCGCGTGGCGGGGTTGCTCAACTGGTGGGACGGCGCCGAACTATGGCTGACCGGCCGCGGTTTCGTGGTGCAGACCGTGATCATCATGCCGGTGGTGCTGGCATTGGCCTACGGGATCGCCGTGACACTCGATGCGGTATTGGCACACGGAATCGCGCTGGCTCGCCGAGTGCGCGCGGGCCGGGCCCCGCGCCGGTGACCGGCATGCCCCGATCGCGGGTGCGGATCGCACTGGTGGCTCTCATCGTGCTCATCGTGCTGGTCTGGCTGTTGAACCGCTAGTATTCGACCCGGTAGAGCGACTGGACTTCGCCGCAAAGCAACTGGGCTTCGGGAAAAGGACGACAACATGGGCGTTGACAGGACTCGACATGCGATGGCTGCCGCCGCAGCGGTGGCGTTGCTGGCGGTAGCCGGTTGCACGCAGTCCGCGCCGACGGACAACTCGGCGACCGACAGCGCGGCCGAGACCGCGGCCCCGACCGATCTGGAGATCGTCGCGCAGATGCCGATTGACGGCGACGGCAATGAGGTGAAACTGGCGGCCGGTGCGGTCCCGGTGAGCCCGGCCGGCAATGGCGCGGCGACCTGCCCGCCGCTGACTATCGCGATGGCGGGGCCGCTCACCGGAGCGGACGCACCGTTTGGTGGAAACGTCAGGGATGGTGCGCAACTCGCCGTCGATCAGCACAACGCCGCCAACCCCGGTTGCCAGGTCCAGTTGAAGGCCTTCGACACCGAAGGTGATCCGCAGAAGGCGACGGCGATCGCGCCGCAGATCGTCGACGACGCCTCCATCGTCGGATTGGTTGGCCCGACCTGGTCCGGTGAGACGAAAGCGACCGGCTCGGTCTTCGATCAGGCGGGCCTGGTCGCCCTCACTCCGGCGGCGACCAACGTCGCACTTTCCGAACAAGGGTGGAAGACCTTCTTCCGCGGCCTGTCCAGTGACGGCGTGCAGGGGCCGTCGTTGGCTAATTATTTGAAGAACGTCGCGGGCGTGAAGAAGGCGTGCGTCATCGATGACAGCACCGACGCCGGCGTCGGTCAGGCGGACGCGGTTCGGCAGACCCTGGGCCCGATCACCGACACGGCGTGCAGCATCTCGGTGAAGAAGGGAGACAAGGACTTCTCGGCCGCGGTGACACAGGTCAAAAACCAGTCGCCCGATGTCGTCGTCTATGCGTCGTACTACACCGAGGCCGCGTTGCTGCTCCAGCAGTTGCGGGATGCCGGTTACACCGGCCTGTTCTCCGGACCTGACGGCCTTAAAGACCCGCAGTTCGTCAAGGCGGCCGGGCAGGCCGCCGAGGGCGCGATCCTGTCGTGCCCCTGCGGTCCGGCGCCGGCAAGTTTCTCTGACGAGTACTCCAAGAAATTCGGCCAGGCCCCCGGCACCTACAGTGTCGAGGCCTACGACCTCGCCACCATCTTGCTCACCGGCATCGACTCCGGCGCCGTCACCCGGGACGCCCTGCTGGAGTTCGTTCGGGGCTACGCCGGTCAGGGCCTGGCTCGTGAGTATCAGTGGACCGACACCGGTGAACTGACGTCGAACATGATCTGGATCTACAAGGTCCAGTGATTGACAAGGTCCAGTAGGGCTTTCCCAACCTGCCGTGGCCGCGCGTCCTTCGACCGGATGTTAACCTCGAATGATGCGATCGGTGAACCGCTTCTTCTCGGCGGTCTGGGGCGTGGGTAATCCCGCCTTCGCTGATGCATGTTGTCGCTGACACACCCGCCCGCGGTCTGTTGTCGGTGGTGAACGGTGCTGAGGATCCCCAGCCGGTTCGCGGAACCCACTGTCATTTCCGTCGGGCCGCATGTCCCGCCACCCGACCGGAGAGGTTCTCACGATGATGTTTCCCGCGGCTCTGCGCCGCCGGCGGTTCGCTGCGATGCTCGTTACCACCGTCGGCGTGCTTACCGCCTGCGGTGGGGGAAGCAGCGACGTGGTCGGCGGGGGCGATGGTCCGGAGGCGGACACCACGCTGACCGTGGTGGCCTACGCGGTTCCGGAACCAGGCTGGAGCATGATCATCCCCGCATTCACCGCCACCGCCGAGGGCAAGGGTGTCGACGTCACCACCTCCTACGGGGCCTCCGGTGACCAGTCGCGCGCCGTCGTCGACGGTAAACCCGCCGATCTGGTGAATTTCTCGGTCGAACCGGATATCACCCGGTTGGTGAAAGCCGGCAAGGTGGCGCCGGACTGGAACGCCGACGTCACAAAATCCATCCCGTTCGGCTCGGTGGTCACCATGGTGGTTCGCAAGGGAAACCCGAAGAACATCACCGACTGGGACGACCTGCTGCGTCCGGGCATCGAGGTGGTCACGCCCAGCCCGCTGAGTTCAGGGTCGGCGAAGTGGAATCTGCTGGCGCCCTACGCCGCCAAGAGCAACGGTGGCACCGATCAGGAGGCCGGGCTGGATTTCGTGCGCCGGTTGGTGACCGATCACATCCGGACCCGGCCGTCCTCCGGCCGCGAGGCGACCGACGTGTTCCTGCAGGGCACCGGCGACGTCTTGCTGAGTTATGAGAACGAGGCCATCCATATCGAACGCCAGGGCGCCGAGAAAGGGGAGGTGGCCGTCGAGCACATCAACCCGCCGCAGACCTTCAAGATTGAGAACCCGGTCGCGGTGCTGACCACCAGCACCCACCAGGAGGAGGCTCTGGCGCTCAAGAACTTCCTGTTCACGCCGGAGGGGCAGAAGATCTGGGCACAGGCCGGCTTCCGGCCGGTCGACCCGGCGGTGGCCGCGGATTTCGTGACCGACTTCCCGGCGCCGCAAAAACTGTGGACCATCGAGGATCTCGGCGGATGGGCCACGGTGGATCCGGCACTGTTCGACAAGGAGAATGGCGCCATCACCACGATCTACAAGAAAGCCACCGGATGACGGCAGCCGCGTACGGGGTTCGCCGCGATCGTTCGACCCCGGTCCTGGCCGGTACCGCGTCGATCTGGCTGAGTGTGATCGTGCTGCTGCCACTGGCGGCCGTGGTGTGGCAGTCGGCCAAGGGCGGCCGCAGTGGGTTCTGGGCAGCCATCACCACGACCGCCGCCCTGGAGTCCTTCCGGGTGACCCTGACAGTGGCCATCGGCGTCACCTGCGTGAACGCGGTCTTCGGCCTTCTCGTCGCCTGGGTACTGATCCGTGACGATTTCGCCGGCAAAAGGCTGATGGACGCGGTGATCGACCTACCCTTCGCCTTGCCCACCATCGTCGCAAGCCTGGTGATGCTCGCGCTCTATGGCCCGTCCAGTCCGGTGAACGTTCATCTGCAGCACACCAAGTGGGGTATCGGGGTGGCGTTGCTGTTTGTCACGCTGCCCTTCGTGGTGCGCTCCGTGCAGCCGGTGCTGATCGAACTCGATCGCGAGGTCGAGGAGGCCGCGGCGTCGCTGGGAGCCAGCAATCCGGTGATCCTGCGCCGGGTGATCCTGCCGGCGTTGCTTCCCGCGCTGCTGTCCGGCGCCGGACTTGCCTTCGCTCGGGCCATCGGTGAGTTCGGCTCGGTCGTCCTCATCGGCGGCGCGCTGCCCGGTGAGACCGAGGTGACCTCACAGTGGATTCGAACCCTGATTGAGAACGACGACCGCACTGGTGCGGCAGCGGTTTCTGTTGTACTGCTGGCACTGTCGTTCCTGGTGCTGCTGGTGCTGCGGACCATCGGCTCGCGCGCCGCAAAACGAGAGGAATTGGCGCCGTGATTCTTTCGCCGCTGGCGCGTTATGTCGGCCGTTTCGTCGCGATCGCCTACGTGGTGGTGTTGGTGGTGGTGCCGGTCGGCCTGATCGCGTGGCGAACCTTCGAGCCGGGCTTCGGTGCGTTCGTCGGCTCAATCACGACGCCGGCGGCGATTTCGGCTCTGCAACTCTCCCTGCTGGTGGTTGCCATCGTCGTTCCCCTCAACGTCATTTTCGGCGTCCCGACTGCACTGCTGTTGGCGCGCAAGCGCTTCCGCGGAAAAGCTGCCCTCCAGGCGGTCATCGACCTGCCGTTCGCCGTTTCGCCGGTGGTGGTCGGTGTGGCACTGATCCTGCTGTGGGGTACCGCGGGCTTGCTCGGCGTTGTGGAGAACGATCTGGGCCTGAAGATCATCTTCGGACTGCCGGGCATCGTCCTCGCGAGCATCTTCGTCACCGTGCCGTTCGTGATCCGGGAAGTCGAACCGGTGCTGCATGAACTGGGTACCGACCAGGAGGAAGCGGCGGCGACGCTGGGATCGAGTTGGTGGCAGACCTTTTGGCGGATCACCCTGCCGTCGATCCGGTGGGGGCTCACCTACGGGATCGTGCTGACCGTCGCGCGGACACTCGGTGAGTTCGGCGCGGTCATCATGGTGTCGTCGAATCTGCCCGGGGTATCGCAGACCCTCACGCTGCTGGTGTCAGACCGCTACAACCGAGGTGCCGAATACGGCGCCTATGCCATCTCGACTCTGCTGATGATGGTCGCGGTTCTGGTTCTGATCGTTCAGGTAGTTCTGGATGCGCGGCGGTCGATGATGAGGAGCGGGAATTCGTGACGAACGCGATCACCGTCACCGGGGCCAGTAAGCGCTACGGCGATTTCAGCGCATTGGACAACGTCGACTTCGTGGTGCCCACCGGTTCACTGACCGCACTGTTGGGCCCCAGCGGTTCGGGGAAGTCCACTCTGCTGCGGGCGATCGCCGGTCTGGACACCCCCGACAGCGGCACGATCACCATCAACGGCCGCGATGTGACGGGTGTGCCACCGCAGCGGCGCGGAATTGGCTTCGTCTTTCAGCATTACGCGGCCTTCAAACACCTGACGGTGCGCGACAACGTGGCGTTCGGACTCAAGATCCGCAAGCTGCCCAAGGCTGAGATCAAGGACAAGGTCGACAACCTTCTCGAGGTGGTCGGGCTGGCCGGATTTCAGACCCGCTACCCCAATCAACTCTCCGGCGGCCAACGCCAACGGATGGCACTGGCGCGCGCACTGGCGGTGGATCCGCAGGTTTTGCTGCTTGACGAACCGTTCGGTGCTCTTGATGCCAAGGTCCGCGAGGACCTTCGCGCGTGGCTGCGGCGGCTGCACGACGAGGTGCACGTCACCACCGTGCTCGTCACCCACGATCAGTCCGAGGCCCTCGACGTGGCAGACCGCATCGCGGTGCTGAACAAGGGACGCATCGAGCAGGTCGGTACGCCGGCGGAAGTCTACGACAGCCCCGCCAACCCATTCGTGATGTCGTTTCTGGGAACTGTTTCCTCGCTCAATGGAATCCTGGTGCGGCCGCACGATATTCGGGTCGGTCGTACCCCTGAGATGGCGATTGCGGCCGGTGACGGCACGGCGGAGAGCACCGGCGTGACTCGCGCGACCATCGAACGGGTGGTCCATCTCGGGTTCGAGGTGCGGGTCGAACTGATCAGCGCGACTACCGGCGCGCCCTTTGTCGCGCAGATCACCCGCGGTGACGCCGAGGCGCTGGCCCTGCGTGACGGCGACACCGTCTACGTGCGGGCCACCAGGATCCCGCCGGTCGCCGGCGTGCGGCAGCAGGAGACCTAGCCGCGCCGGCCTGCTCTACAGTGAGGACTCGGCGTCGAGTGGGGAAGGGATACACCATGGGTGCACCGGGCTACCGGATTGTGATCGGTGCGCTCATCATCGCGGTGACCGTGCTCGGGTCCTGCGCCAAGACGGTGACTCCGGGCCAGCCGGCACCGGCCACCACCGGCACACCGGAAACTACGGGGGAGCAGACCATGACGGACGGCAACGGAGGCAACGGCGGCCAAGGCGGTCAGGGTGGGGCGGGCGGCCAAGGTGGTCAGGGCGGCCAGGGCGGCCAGGGCGGCAAGGGTGGACAGGGCGGCCAGGGTGGACAGGGCGGCCAGGGTGGCAAGGGCGGACTCGGTGGCGCCGATGGTGCCGATGGCGCCGATGGTGCCGATGGCGCCGATGGCGCCGATGGCGCCGACGGCGCTGGCGGCTGACCCGGGCAACGGCTACGCCGCGAGGCGCCCGGCGACGGCCTGGTCGAAACGGTCCAGGACCGTGGCGGCGACCAGACGATGGGCGCCCAGCGGCTGAGCCAGCGTTAGGCCCTGCGCTGAGGCGATCGCCGCGATCCGGTCGGTGATGCGCCCGTGCGCGACGAACCACGGCGCCAGGGTGACCTGCTTGGCACCGAGCTCCCGCAGTTCATCGACGCCTGCCTTCACCGATGGAGCCGGGCCGGTGGCGTAGGCGACCCGCACGCCGGCCCACCGGGACCGGCGCGCCAGGGCCGCAGCGAGAGTATCGGTCGCCGCATTGGCCTCGGCATGAGATGAGCCGACCGCCACCACCAGGACGCCGGTGTCGCGGCGGTCGCCCGCAGGCGCGGCTTCGCTGAGGCGCTGGCGCAGCACGCGCACCAGGCGCGGGTCCTCACCGAGGGTGTCGGCAACCAGCACGTCGACTCCAGCGGCGGCGATAATGGCGGGGATATCGACGCGGGCATGGAAGGCACTGGCCAGCAGCAGCGGAGTGACGACCGCCGGGCCGTCTAATCCGGTCAACACGTCCCGCAGGTTCGGGGTGGAATTCTCACAAAAAGCTACCCGCACGTCCAAACCGGGCCGCTGCCGACGGATCTGATCAGCTACCTCATGGGTTGTCACCGCCGATCGTGGATCGGCACTGCCGTGTGCGGTCAGCACCATCCTCATGAGACGTGCAGCCCGCACTCGGTCTTAGTCAGGCCCTGCCATCGCCCGCTGCGCGGGTCGGCACCTTCTGCCGGCTTGGCGGTGCACGGGGCGCATCCGATCGACGGATAGCCCTCCTGGACAAGGGGATTGACCAGTATGCCGTTGGCTTCGATGTAGTCCTGCATATCCTCATCGGTCCAGGCGGCGATTGGGTTCACCTTGACCAGCTTGAAGGCCTCATCAAAAGTGATCAACGGTGAACCGGCCCGCGTCGCCGACTCCACTCGTCGGATACCGGTGACCCACGCCGAATAATCACGCAGGGCCGCACCCAGTGGGGCGACCTTGCGAAGTCGGCAGCATTCTTCGGGGTCGCGCGCGAACAGATCCCGGCCCAGCATCAGATCCTGTTCGGCAACGCTGAATTCCGGTGTCACGTTGACGATGTTGACGCCGTAGACAGTCCCGATCGCGTCACGGGTGCCGATGGTTTCGGCGAAGTGGTAGCCGGTGTCGAGGAATAACACGTCCACACCCGGGCGGACCGTGGTTGCCAGGTCGATCAGAACCGCATCAGCCATATTGGCTGCCACCACGTAATCGCCGGCGAAATGGGTGTCAACCCAGGCCAGCAACTCCGCGGCGGTGGCGCCGTCGAGTTCGGCCGCACCTCGATCAGCCAGGGCACGCAATTCGGCTTCACGTGCGCTCATCGCAAATCGTCCTCGTCCGCGCGTACCGCCCACTGGGCGAATCGCTCACCGGGCAGTCGCTTCTCGGTGAAACGGCGGACTACTCGCTCGATGTAGTCGCCCACCTCGGCGCCGCTGACCTTGTGCTGGCGAAGTTTGCGGCCGAAGTTGCTGTCCAGGCCCAGGCTGCCGCCGAGATGGACTTGAAAGCCCTCGGTACTACCGCCGTCACCGTCTTCCAGGACCTGTCCCTTGAACCCGATATCGGCAACCTGGATCCGGGCGCATGAGTTCGGGCAGCCGTTGAGGTTGACGGTGACCGGGACGTCGAGAACGGCGTTGAGGTCTGCGAGCCGCTTTTCGAGTTCGGGCACCAGAACCTGGGCGCGGGTGCGGGTTTCGGCGAAGGACAGCTTGCAGAACTCGATTCCGCTGCAGGCCATCAGGTTTCGTCGCCAGTGTGACGGAGTTGAGGGCAGACCGAGGGCGTCCAGGCCCGCGATCAGTTCATCGAGCCGGTCATCGGGCACGTCCAGGATGATCAGCTTCTGGTAGGAGGTGAAGCGGATGCGGTCCGACCCGACGCGTTCGGCGAGGTCTGCGACGGCAGTCAGGATGGTGCCCGACACCCGGCCGGCGATCGGCGCCACCCCGATGGCGTTGAGCCCGTTGCGCAGTCGCTGAACACCGACGTGGTCGATCGGATGCACAGCGGGTTCGGGTGCCGGGCCGTCGATCAACGGCCGCTTCAGGTACTCCGTTTCCAGAACCTGCCGGAATTTCTCGATACCCCAGTCCTTGATGAGAAACTTCAGCCGCGCCTTGGAGCGCAGTCGGCGATAGCCGTAGTCCCGGAAGAGGCTCACCACCGCCTCCCACACGTCGGGAACCTCATCCAGTGGGACCCAGACGCCGACGCGTTGGGCAAGCATGGGATTGGTGGACAGCCCGCCGCCGACCCATAGATCCAGACCCGGACCGTGCTCGGGATGGTTCACCCCGATGAAGGCCACGTCATTGACCTCGTGCACGACATCCTGCAGACCGCTGATGGCGGTCTTGAATTTGCGCGGCAGGTTCGCATACTCCGGCTTTCCGACATAGCGGCGCACGATCTCCTCGATCGCCGGCGTGGCGTCGAGCACCTCGTCGAGAGACTCACCGGCCAACGGCGAACCGAGGACAACGCGTGGACAGTCGCCGCACGCCTCGGTGGTTCCCAGGCCGACCGCGTCGAGCCGATTCCAGATCTCCGGCATGTCCTCGACCCGGATCCAGTGGTACTGCACGTTCTGGCGGTCGGAGATGTCAGCGGTATCGCGCGCGAACTGCGTCGAGAGCGTTCCGAGCGTGCGCAACGCCGCGGCGCTCAGCGCTCCGCCGTCGCTGCGCACCCGCAGCATGAAGTACGGCGCCTCCAACAGATCGATGTTCTCGTCGCCGGTGAAGGTGCCGTCGTAACCCTGCTGGCGCTGGGTGTAGAGACCCCACCACCGGAACCGCCCACGCAGGTCGGTCTTGTCGATGCTGTCGAATCCGTCGCGGGCGTAAATGTTCTCGATCCGTTCCCGCACATTGAGCGGGGCGTCATCGAACTTCAACTGTTCGTTGGCGTTGAGCGGCTCCCGATCCCCGAGCGCCCACTGGCCCTCGCTGCGGGTCTTGCCGGGCTGAGTCATCAGAAATGTGCTCCTGTTGCTAGGGCTTTGCGAAATGCGGCCGCGGCAGTGGACGTGACTTCCGGCGGCGCAGATCCGGCGGCCAGCTGGGGGTCTGGTGGGCGGTCTACAGGGTCAGGCCGGACAACAACAGCGGCGAGCTGGGATAAGTCCCGCGGCGGCTGTCATGATTGCTATTGTGCCACGGCCCCGATGATGACCGTTACCGGCCGGAACTCGGCTTTCTGCGACACTCATCACATGTCGGTCCGCGGTGCGATCCCGGTATCACCGAGGATGGCCGGCCCGGATCTGCCCGATCTCAGCCTCACCCCGGGTACCGCGTTCGGTATCTATGTTCACGTGCCGTTCTGCGCCACCCGCTGCGGTTACTGCGATTTCAACACCTACACGCCCACGGAAATGGGCGGTGCGACCGTCGATGGCTGGCTGGCGGCGGTGCAGACCGAACTGACACTGGCCGCTCAGCGCGTCGGTCCCGTTGGTGTCGACACCGTGTTCATCGGCGGGGGCACGCCGTCGCTGATCGGTGCCGAGCGACTTGCCGCGGTCCTGGACGGGATACGGCGCAACTTCCCGCTGGCCGCCGACGCCGAGATCACCACCGAGGCCAATCCGGAATCGACCTCGCGCGAGTTCTTCGAGGATGTCCGGGCCGCCGGCTACACCCGGATCTCACTGGGTATGCAGTCGGCGTCCCCCCGGGTTTTGGCCACCCTCGAGCGCTCCCACGCACCGGGCCGAGCGATCGCAGCCGCCCGTGAAGCCCGCGCCGCCGGTGTGCGCAACGTCAGCATCGATCTCATCTACGGCACACCCGGTGAGTCCGACGACGATCTCCTGGCCTCACTCGACGCCGCGCTGGCCGCCGGCGTCGACCACATTTCGGCATACGCGTTGGTCGTCGAGGACGGCACCGCGCTCGCGCGGCGGGTTCGTCGCGGGGAACTCCCGCCACCGGACGACGACGTGCTGGCCCGCCGTTTTGAACTCATCGACCAACGGCTGTCCGCCGCCGGGCTCAGGTGGTACGAGGTGGCCAACTGGAGCCTGCCCGGTGCACAGTGCCGGCACAACCTGGGTTACTGGAACGGCGGGCAGTGGTGGGGAGCGGGCCCCGGCGCCCACGGGTTCGTCGGAGACCTCCGGTGGTGGAACATCAAGCACCCGAGCGGCTACGCCGACCGGCTCGGCCGGGGCCAACCCGCAGTGGCCGGATTCGAGCGGCTCGACACCCGCGCCCGCCACCTCGAGGAGGTCATGCTCGGCATCCGCCTGCGCAGCGGGCTGGCGGTCGAGGCCCTGACCGGCCCGGAGAGCGCCCGCGCCGAACAGGCCGTCGCGGACGGCATGCTGGTCGCCTCGGGCGAGCGGTTGATCTTGACCGACCGCGGTCGGTTGCTTGCCGACGCCGTGGTGCGCGACTTGCTCGACGACTGACTGCGCGACGTCGGCGAGGGAAAGCCGACCGGTAAACTCGCGCCATGGGAAGCGCCGACGATCGACGGTTCGAGGTGCTGCGCGCCATCGTCGACGACTTCGTGGCCACCCGGGAGCCGATCGGTTCCAAGGCCCTGGTGGAGCGTCACGGACTCGGGGTGTCCAGCGCCACGGTCCGCAACGACATGGCGGTGCTCGAAGCCGAGGGTTACATCGCCGCACCCCACACCAGTTCGGGCCGGATACCCACCGAGAAGGGGTATCGGGAGTTTGTCGACCGCATCGACGAGGTCAAGCCGCTGTCGTCGGTAGAGCGGCGTGCGATTCTGTCGTTCCTGGAAAGCGGCGTCGATCTTGACGACGTCCTGCGCCGCGCGGTCCGGTTGCTGGCGCAATTAACTCGCCAGGTGGCGATAGTGCAGTACCCGACGCTGTCGGCGTCGACGGTGCGCCACCTCGAGGTGGTCGCGCTGACGCCGGCCCGGCTGCTGATGGTGGTCATCACCGATTCTGGCCGGGTGGATCAACGCATCGTCGAACTCGGCGACACCATCGACGATCATCAACTGTCGCGGTTGCGCGAACTCCTCGGCCAGGCGCTGGAGGGCAAACGGCTGTCGGCGGCCTCGGTGGCGGTGGCCGATCTGGCCAACCGACTCAATACCGGAACCGGCCGGGGCGGCGCACTCAACGACGCCGTCGGCCGTTCCGCCACGGTTCTGCTGGAGTCCCTCGTCGACCACACCGAAGAACGGCTTTTGATGGGTGGCACCGCCAACCTGACCCGCAACACCGCCGATTTCGGCGGATCGCTGCGGTCGGTGCTCGAGGCGCTCGAAGAACAGGTCGTCGTGCTGCGACTGCTGGCCGCACAGCAGGATGCCGGTAAGGTAACGGTGCGCATCGGCCACGAAACCGAGGCCGAACAAATGGCCGGAACGTCCGTGGTCACCACCACGTACGGCAGCGCCGGAACCGTCTTCGGCGGCATGGGCGTTGTGGGTCCCACCCGAATGGACTACCCGGGCACGATGGCCAATGTCGCGGCGGTCGCGATGTATATCGGCGAGGTTCTGGGCAACCGCGCCGGCTGAACACCGGCGCCATTACGAAAGAGGTCCAGGCGTGGCACGCGACTACTACGGGCTGCTCGGAGTGAGCAGGGGCGCAAGCGATTCCGACATCAAGCGTGCCTACCGCAAGCTGGCACGCGAACTGCACCCCGACATCAACCCCGACGAGCAAGCCCAGCAAATGTTCAAGGAGATCAGCACCGCCTACGAGGTGCTGTCGGATCCGGAGAAGCGGCGCATCGTCGATCTCGGCGGCGATCCGCTGGCCACCGGTGGTGCCGGCGGCGGATTCGGCGGGTTCGGCGGTCTCGGTGATGTCTTCGAGGCGTTCTTCGGCGGCGGGGGTGGCTCACGCGGGCCGATCGGCCGGGTTCGGCCCGGCTCGGATTCGCTGCTGCGAATGCGGCTGACACTTGAGGATTGCGCTGCCGGAGTGACCAAGCGGGTGACCGTCGACACCGCCGTGCTGTGCGACCTGTGCCAGGGTCGGGGCACCCACGCCGACTCGACGCCGATCACCTGTGACATCTGCGGTGGCCGAGGCGAGGTGCAAAGCGTGCAGCGGTCGCTGCTCGGTCAGGTGATGACGTCGCGGCCGTGCCCCACCTGCGCCGGCGTCGGCGAGGTCATCCCGGACCCCTGTCACCGCTGCGGCGGCGATGGTCGGGTGCGGTCCCGCCGCGAGATCAGCGTCAAGATCCCGGCCGGCGTCGGAGACGGAATGCGGGTGCGCCTGGCGGCTCAAGGCGAGGTCGGCCCGGGCGGTGGCCCGGCCGGCGACCTGTATGTGGAAGTCCATGAGCAGGCCCATGAGATTTTCCTGCGCGATGGCGACGACCTGCACTGCACGCTCTCGGTGCCGATGGTCGACGCCGCGCTGGGCACCTCAGTCAGCGTGGAGGCGATCCTTGACGGCCCGACCGAGATCACCGTCGCCGCGGGCACCCAGCCGACGTCGGTGATCACCCTGCGCGGCCTCGGGATGCCGCGGTTGCGCTCGGAAGCCCGCGGTGATCTCTACGCCCATATCGAGATCACCGTGCCGACCCGACTCGACGCCCGCGCCGGCGAACTGCTCGCCGAGTTCAAGGCCCGCAGCAGCGACACCGCCGCGGTGCGCGGTACCCGGACCGCCGGCACGGGTTCTGCCGGGGGCGGCTTATTCAGCCGGTTGCGGGAAACCTTCAGCGGCCGCTGATCCGCGTGTCGGCGACCCTGTTCTACGCCGCTGCCATTCCGACGCCCGGCGAAACCGCGGTGGTCGACGGTGACGAAGGTTTCCACGCGGGGACCGTGCGCCGCATCCGGATCGGGGAGTCGCTGGTGCTCTCCGATGGCGCCGGAACGGTCGCCGACTGCGTGGTGGTGAGCGTCGGCAAGCGCAGCCTGACCGCGCGCGTCGATCAGCGCCGCAGTGCCGCGGCACCGAATCCGGCAGTCACTGTCGTGCAGGGGATCCCGAAGTCGGAGCGTTCCGAGTTGGCGATCGAACTCGCCACCGAGGCCGGGGCTGACGAGTTCATCGCTTGGCAGGCCGCACGGTGCGTGGCCCGCTGGGAGGGTGAGCGCGCGGAGAAGGGACTGCGGCGCTGGCGTGCGGTCGCCCGGTCGGCTGCCCGGCAGTCGCGGCGCGCCTGGATCCCCGGGGTGGCAGGCCCGATGTCGACTCGTCAGTTGTGCGAGGTCCTCGGTGAACGGGTCGCCGCCGGGGCCGCCGTGCTGGTGCTGCACGAGTCGGCGGACCTGCCGCTGGCGCAGTTGTCGATGGCCGAAGCCACCTCGATTGTGCTGGTGGTCGGGCCCGAGGGCGGCATCAGCGAGGAGGAGGTTGACGCGCTGACCGATGCGGGTTCCGCTGTTGTCCGGCTGGGCCCCACCGTGCTGCGCACCTCGACGGCCGCGGCTGTGGCCCTGGGCGCCCTGGGTGTGTTGACCTCACGGTGGTCGGTCGACGCACCGAAGCGGTACGCTGACCCGAATTCACTAACCGGCCCGAATTCCCTCACTGGGACGAGCCCCGAATTCCCGGACTGGGAAGACTGAGAAAGCAGGCATCGAAGCCCACGTGACGCCCCGCGAGACGACCGCTGCTCGCCCTGACCGCAACAGCCCGGCACGCAGCAGCATGACTGTTCCGCCCGACCTCGTCATGGGTCTGCTGGGTTCGGCCGACGCCAACCTCCGCGCCATCGAATCCGGCCTGGCCGCCGAGGTGCATGTGCGCGGCGACACCGTGACCCTCTCCGGATCGGCCGACGACGTGGCCCTGGCCGAACGCGTGATCGCCGAACTCATCGCCGTCGTTGCCGGGGGTCAGGCGTTGTCACCGGATGCGGTGCGCCGCAGTATCGCGATGATGTCCGGCGGCGAGGACGCCTCACCCGCCGAAGTGCTGAGCCTGGACATCCTGTCGCGGCGCGGCAAGACCATTCGGCCGAAAACGCTGAACCAGAAACGCTACGTCGACGCCATCGACACCAACACCATCGTCTTCGGCATCGGGCCGGCCGGCACCGGCAAGACCTACCTGGCCATGGCCAAGGCGGTCAACGCGCTGCAAACCAAACAGGTCTCCCGGATCATCCTGACCCGCCCGGCCGTGGAAGCCGGTGAGCGCCTCGGCTTCCTGCCCGGCACGCTCAGCGAGAAAATCGACCCCTACCTGCGTCCGCTCTACGACGCGTTGCACGACATGATGGACGCCGAGGCGATCCCGAAGCTGTTGAGCGCCGGTGTGATCGAGGTCGCGCCGCTGGCCTACATGCGTGGCCGCAGTCTCAACGATGCGTTCATCATCCTCGACGAGGCGCAGAACACCACCGCCGAGCAAATGAAGATGTTCCTGACCCGGTTGGGCTTCGGGTCCAAGATCGTGGTGACCGGTGACATCACCCAGGTCGATCTGCCCGGCGGCGCTCGGTCTGGGTTGCGAGCGGCGATGGATGTTCTCGAAGGCATCGACGACATCCACTTCTGTCAACTCACCAGTGCTGATGTGGTGCGCCACCGTCTGGTGTCGGAAATCGTCGACGCCTATGCCAGAGCCGCGGACCGGCCGGACACGGCGAGTCGGGCGCCACGGCGCTCCGCGCGACGGTAGGGACGCCGGTGAGCATCGAAGTCTCCAACGAATCAGGTCTGGACGTATCGGAAGAGGAACTCATCAGCGTCGCCCGCTTCGTCATCCGCGAGATGAAGGTCAACCCGGTGGCGGAACTGTCGATGGTCCTGCTGGACACCGATGCGATGGCCGATCTGCACATGCGGTGGATGGACCTGCCCGGTCCCACCGACGTGATGAGCTTCCCGATGGACGAACTCGAACCCGGTGGTCGCCCCGACGCGGCTGAACCGGGACAGGCGATGCTCGGCGACATCGTGTTGTGCCCGCAGTTCGCGGCGTCGCAAGCCGCGACGGCCGGCCACAGCCTCGGCCACGAGTTGGCATTGCTGACCGTGCACGGGGTGTTGCACCTGTTGGGTTTCGACCATGCCGAACCCGACGAGGAGAAGGAGATGTTTGCCCTGCAGCGCCGACTCCTCGAGGGGTGGGTCGCCGCGCAGGTTGCGGCCTACCACCAGGAACGCCAGAGCGAGAAGGACCGGCGACTGCTCGATAAATCGCGGTATTTCGACCAGTCGTGACCGGTCTGGCGCCGCTTGTCGGTTTGTTCGCTCTGATCGCCGTCGGCGGATTGTTCGCCGCGGTCGATGCCGCGATCAACACGGTGTCCATCGCCCGCGTTGAAGAGCTGGTGCGCAACGAGAGACCGGGTGCTGCGCGTCTGGTCCGATTGCTTCGGGAGCGACCGCGCTACATCAATCTTGTTGTGCTACTGCGGATTACCTGCGAAGTGAGCGCCACCGTCCTGCTGGTGGCCTATATCTCCGACGACTTCGGGATGACCTGGGGGCTGGTCGTGGCCGCAGCGATCATGACGGTGATCAACTTCGTCGTGATGGGAGTTGGGCCGCGCACGCTCGGCCGACAGAACGCCTACTCGATTGCGCTGTTTGCCGCGCTGCCACTGCAGTTCATCTCCGTTCTGCTGACCCCGATCAGCCGACTGCTGGTGTTGCTGGGCAACGCGCTGACCCCGGGCCGCGGTTTCAGTAATGGGCCGTTCTCCTCCGAGATCGAACTGCGCGAAGTGGTGGATCTGGCTCAGCAACGTGGTGTCGTGGCCGACGACGAGCGTCGGATGATCCAGTCGGTATTCGAACTCGGCGATACCCCGGCCCGCGAGGTGATGGTGCCGCGAACGGAGATGGTGTGGATCGAAAGCGGCAAGACGGCCGGGCAGGCGACGTCACTCGCCGTTCGCAGCGGGCATTCCCGAATTCCGGTGACCGGCGAGAACGTCGATGACATCGTCGGCGTCGTCTACCTCAAGGACCTCGTCGGACGGACCTATCACTCCGACGACGCCAGTCGCGGCGTCAAGGTCATCGACGTGATGCGCCCCGCGGTGTTCATACCGGATTCCAAACCGCTCGATGAACTGCTTCGTGAAATGCAGCGTGACCGGATCCACATGGCGTTGCTGGTCGACGAGTACGGCGCGACCGCGGGTCTGGTCACCATCGAGGACGTGCTCGAGGAGATTGTCGGCGAGATCGCCGACGAGTACGACACCGATGAGGTGGCCCCGGTGGAAGATTTGGGCGACAACACGTTCCGGGTGTCGGCGCGATTACCCATTGAAGATGTCGGTGAGTTGTACGACATCGAGTTCGATGCCGACCTCGAGGTCGACACGGTGGGAGGCTTGCTGGCGCTGGAACTGGGGCGGGTTCCGCTGCCAGGCGCCGAGGTGGTGTCGCACGGGCTGAGACTGCTGGCCGAAGGCGGTCCCGACCAGCGTGGCCGGATGCGTATCGGCACTGTCCTGCTCAGCCCGGCCGCACCGGGTGACCCCGCAGATGGCTGAGTTCCGGTCTGGTTTCGTCTGTCTGGTCGGGCGGCCCAATACCGGTAAGTCGACGTTGACCAACGCACTGGTCGGCAGCAAGGTGGCGATCACATCCAGCCGGCCGCAGACCACCCGGCACACCATTCGAGGCATCGTTCATCGCCCGGAGTTTCAGATCATCCTTGTCGATACCCCGGGACTGCACCGGCCCCGAACCCTGCTCGGGAAGCGGCTCAATGAGCTGGTGCGTGGCACGTATTCGGAGGTCGATGTGATCGGCCTGTGCATCCCCGCCGATGAGACGATCGGCCCGGGGGACCGGTGGATCTACGAGCAGATCCGCACGGTCGCGCCAAAGACCACCCTGGTGGTCGTCGTGACCAAGATGGACAAGGTCTCCAAGGACCGCCTCGCCGCCCAGTTGATGACGGTCGACGAACTTGTGGGTGCCCGCGCCGCGGCCATCATCCCGGTGTCGGCCACTACTGGCGAGCAGGTGAACGAGCTGATCGCCGTGCTGGTCGACCAGCTGTCCCCGGGGCCGGCGTTCTATCCCGACGGAGAGCTGACCGACGAGCCCGAAGAGGTGCTGATGGCCGAGCTGATCCGGGAAGCGGCCCTAGAAGGCGTACGCGACGAGCTACCGCATTCGTTGGCGGTGGTGATCGACGAGGTGAGTGCCCGCCAGAACCGCTCGGCTGAGCAGGGCGACCTCACCGATGTGCGCGCCATCCTCTACGTCGAGCGTCCCAGCCAAAAGGGGATCGTCATCGGCCGGGGTGGTGCCCGGCTCAAAGAGGTGGGCAGCAACGCGCGGCGCCAGATCGAGAAGCTGCTGGGCACTCAGATCTATCTCGAACTGCGGGTCAAGGTCGCCAAGGACTGGCAGCAAGATCCGAAACTACTCGGCCGGCTAGGTTTCTGAGCACACCGGCGCGGGGCGACCACGATGATCGGCGGTGGTGACAGACTGACCGGATGCGGCTGTATCGGGATCGGGCGGTTGTGCTGCGCCAGCACAAGCTCGGTGAGGCCGATCGCATCGTCACCCTGCTGACCCGCGACCACGGCCTGGTTCGCGCGGTCGCCAAGGGTGTGCGCCGAACCCGCAGCAAGTTCGGCTCCCGGCTGGAGCCGTTCGCCCATATCGACGTCCAGCTTCACCCGGGGCGCAACCTCGACATCGTCACGCAGGTGGTCTGCATCGACGCCTTTGCCACCGACATTGTCAGCGACTACGGCCGGTACACCAGTGCGTGCGCCGTCCTGGAGACCGCCGAGCGGCTCGCCGGCGAGGAGCGCGCCCCGGCGCCGGAGCTGCATCGGCTCACGATCGGTGCGTTGCGGGCGGTCGCCGACGGCGCGCGTCCCCGCGAGCTGGTTCTTGATGCCTACCTGCTGCGCGCCATGGGCATCGCCGGCTGGGCGCCGTCGCTGGTCGAGTGCGCCCGCTGCGCCGAGCCCGGCCCGCACCGCGCCTTCCATATCGGCGCTGGTGGCAGCGTCTGCATGCACTGTCGTCCGGCTGGATCGACCACCCCGCCGCAGGCCGTGCTGGATCTCATGGCTGCGCTGCACGACGGCGACTGGGCTGCCGCCGAATCCTCATCGACAGCGCACCGCAGCCACGCCAGCGGATTGGTGGCCGCACACCTGCAATGGCACCTCGAACGTCAGCTGCGGACGTTGCCACTGGTGGAACGGGTCTACTCGCGGCCCGCTACCCAAGTTCCGGAGATCTTCAGGCAGGATGAGGCACATGGCGATGGACCGGGTGGCCAGCTCCTGGCGGGGGGCTGAGCGCAGGCGCAGGGAGCGGTTTCCGCAGCTGCCTCCGCCGCCCGAGGACTACCCGGTATTCCCGGACACTTCGGCCTGGCCGGTGGTATTCCCCGAATTGCCCCCGGCGCCCGATGGCGGTCCGCGACGGCCTCCCCAGCACGTCTCCAAGGCGGTCCCGCCGGCGATCCCCGCCGACCAGCTTCCCCGGCACGTGGCCGTCGTCATGGACGGCAACGGACGGTGGGCAACCGGCCGCGGCCTGAGCCGCACCGAAGGCCACAAAATGGGTGAGGCGGTCCTCATCGACGTCACCTGCGGCGCAATCGAATTGGGAATCAAACACCTTTCGGTTTACGCGTTCTCCACCGAGAACTGGAAGCGCAGCACCGACGAGGTCCGATTCCTGATGGGCTTCAACCGCGAAGTGGTGTGCCGACGGCGGGAGAACCTCGACGTGATGGGTGTGCGGATGCGCTGGGTCGGTTCCCGGGCACGGATGTGGCGCAGTGTCATCAAGGAATTCGACATCGCCGAGGAGATGACCCTCGACAACGATGTGATCACCGTGAACTACTGCGTGAACTACGGTGGCCGCGCCGAGATCGCAGAAGCGGCGAAGCAGATCGCCCGGGATGTCGCCGCCGGCCGTATCGACCCCGAACGCGTCGGGGAAGCCACCATCACCGGGCATCTGCACCGCCCCGACATCCCGGATGTGGACCTGTTCATCCGCACTTCCGGAGAGCAGCGATCGAGCAACTTCATGCTCTGGCAGGCGGCCTACGCCGAGTATGTGTTTCAGGACAAACTCTGGCCGGACTACGACCGGCGGGATCTGTGGGCCGCGTGCGAGGAGTATGTGCACCGCAATCGGCGCTTCGGCCGCGCCTGATGGATTCCGCTCAGCGACTCGCCGACGCCCTCGGCCAGGTGTTGGCCGTCGGTGTCGAAGATGATGGCGCGCTGACCGTGCACCACGACGGAACCTTCGCGTCGTTTCGCACGGTGATGATCGCTGACGGCCTTGAGATGATCTCGTTGACGCAGATGCTGGCCTGGGATCTCACGCCCGACGCCGAGTTACGGAAAAGCGTTGCGGCACTGACGGCTCGAACCATGTTGGGCACCGTAACGCTCGTGGAGAATCCCACCGAGGACGGCAACGGTGAGCGCGTCGACGTGGTCCTGCGTTACAACTTCCCGGCCGCCGGGCTGGGGGAACCAGCATTGCGAACGCTGGTGATGATGGTCCTGGCCGCCGGGGCCGACGTGCGGCGTGCGCTGCCTGACTAGCGCATGTGCCTGACTAGCGAATCTGCCTGACTAGCGAATTCGGCATCCGGCGCAGGTGCCGAACAGTTCGACGGTGTGATCGACGTCGGTAAAACCGTGCTCGGCGGCCACCTCGGCGGCCCAGGCCTCGACCTCGTGACCGCTGACCTCGACCGCCGCGCCGCACGAGCGGCAGACCAGGTGATGGTGGTGATGCGGTGCCGCGCAGCGGCGGTACACCGACTCCCCGGAGTCGGTGCGCACCATGTCGACGAGATTCGCCGACTCCAGGGCCTGCAGCGTGCGATAAACGGTGGTCAACCCGATGTTCGCACCGCTGCGGCGCAGCTCGTCGTGCAATTCTTGCGCCGAACGGAAACCGTCGAGCTTCTCCAGCAGAGCGATGATGGCACCGCGCTGCCGGGTGGCCCGGACGCCGGCGCCAACGGAACGCAGGTCGCTACCGGCGGCAGTGCTGTCAAGGGCCATTTCCACTATTGTGCCTCACGGTCGCACGGCGACGCCCGTCACAGCTCGCGGCGTCCGGTCGCTTAGGCTAACGCGGTCCGCGCGCGGCGGACACTCTCAGCGGACAGGAGTGCAACCCCACCGTGGCGTCTGTCATCGAATCGGTCGTCAATCTGGCCAAGCGCCGCGGATTGGTCTATCCCGCCGGGGAGATCTACGGCGGCACCCGCTCAGCGTGGGATTACGGACCACTGGGTGTGGAGTTGAAGGAGAACATCAAGCGGCAATGGTGGCGGTCGATGGTCACCGGCCGCGACGACGTCGTCGGCCTGGACTCCTCGATCATCCTGCCGCGCGAGGTCTGGGTCGCCTCGGGTCACGTCGAGGTGTTCAACGATCCCCTGGTGGAGTGCCTGCAGTGCCACAAGCGTCACCGGCAGGACCACATGCAGGAGGCGCATTTCGAGAAGAAGGGCGCGAAGGCGGGCGTCCCGGATCCCGAATCTGTGCCGATGGCCGACATCGTCTGCCCGGACTGTGGCACGAAAGGCCAGTGGACCGACCCGCGCGAGTTCAACATGATGCTCAAGACCTTCCTCGGGCCGATCGAGAGCGAAGAGGGTATGCACTACCTGCGGCCCGAGACCGCGCAGGGCATCTTCGTCAACTTCGCCAACGTGGTCACGAGTTCGCGCAAAAGGCCCCCGTTCGGGATCGGCCAGATCGGCAAGAGCTTCCGCAACGAGATCACTCCCGGCAACTTCATCTTCCGTACCCGCGAGTTCGAGCAGATGGAGATGGAGTTCTTCGTCGAACCCGACACCGCCCGGCAGTGGCACCAGTACTGGATCGACACCCGGCTGCAGTGGTACGTCGACCTCGGCATTGACCGCGACAACCTGCGGCTGTTCGAACACCCCCGAGAGAAGTTGTCGCATTACAGCGACGGCACCACCGATATCGAGTACAAGTTCGGTTTCGCCGGCAACCCCTGGGGCGAGCTGGAAGGCATCGCCAACCGGACCAATTTCGACCTCACTACCCACTCCAAGCATTCCGGCGTCGACCTGTCCTACTACGACCAGGCCAACGACACCCGCTACATCCCCTACGTCATCGAACCCGCAGCGGGACTGACGCGGTCGTTCATGGCGTTCCTCGTCGACGCCTACGCCGAGGACGAAGCGCCCAATGCCAAAGGCGGGGTGGACAAGCGCACCGTGTTGCGGCTTGACCCCCGGTTGGCCCCGGTGAAGGCCGCGGTGTTGCCGCTGTCGCGCAACGAGGACCTCAGCCCCAAAGCGCGTGACCTGGCGGCGGAGTTGCGTAAGCATTGGAACATCGAGTTCGATGACGCCGGCGCAATCGGTCGGCGTTACCGGCGTCAGGACGAGATCGGCACGCCGTTCTGCGTGACAGTGGATTTCGACACCCTCGAAGATCAGGCGGTGACCGTGCGTGATCGCGATGCGATGACGCAGGAACGGGTGGGCCTGGACGCGGTGGTGGGGTACCTGGGTGCGCGTCTTCTTGGCTGAGGGCTAGAAGCGCCCGCCGCCGCCCAGCAGTCCGCCGTCGCCGCCGCCGGAGGACCCGCCGTAGGTCGTCGACGTCCAACCGCCGCCGCCCATGCCGCCGCGCATTCCGCCGGTGAGGATGTTGCCGAGGATGATCCCGCCGACCATTGCCCCCATGTTCGACTGCCGACCGCCGCTGTAGCGCGCCTGATACTGACGCTGACCGGCCTGGACGTCATCGTTGGCGAGTTGTTGAGCCTGTGCTGCCAGCATCGCCGCGCCGTTGGCGTGGGCGATGGCCTCGGTGACGTTGGTCGTCGACTTCGCCTCGGCGGCCTCGAGTTGGCGGACTGCCTCGTTGAACCGGGTGCGGGCCTCCGGACCCACGCTGCCGCGGCGGGTGTCGATGTAGTCCGACACCGAACGCACCCGGGACTGAGCGGTGAACAGTGCCTTCTCGTAGGAGCGGTTCAACCGTTCGGCGGCTTCGCGTTCCTCGGCGGCCCCGGCGAGCAGTCGATCCAGATCGGCATCGGCCTGGGTGAGCGTGGTGAACGCTCCCAGTGGGTCGGCCGCTCCGGTGGCCTGCGCGGCGGTGACTGCTGTGACTGCGGCGTCGCGCGCCGCCGACAGTTCGGCCTCCCTACCCAACCCGCCTTCGGCCAGGTGGGCACCGGCCTGGGTGATACCCCGCTGGATGTCCTCGATCGCCGCCGGCAGCGTCGATACGGCGCGCCGAATATCGCTGGCGGCGCTATCCACCGCATCGAGCATCGTATTCGCCTGTTGCAGAGAGGATTCCGCGCCGCGCACGCAGTCGACGAGTTCGCCCACCTCGCCGGCCACCGGCTTGGCCGCGAGCTCACGACCCTTGGTGATCGCTTCATCGGCGAATCCCAGCCGCTCCCGGGCGGCGTTGACATTGCGCGCCACCGATGCCAGCGCCGACTCGTCGAACTCGCTGTGCAGCTCGGTCAGCTTCTGCTGCGAGGGTTCCACGCGTGCGGTCACGGTCACGAGCTGCTGCGTGAGCGCGTCGAGACGCTCGGGCGCATTGAACACCAGATCGCGCATCTGGTGGAAGGACTCGGTCTGGGTGTTCAGTTCCCGGTTCGCCTTCGCCGCCGAAACCACCACCCGGGTCAACAGGTCGCGGCGCTCGGGCAGTGGCTCGGGAACATCGTCGTCAAGCTTCTGGCGCACAGCGAACGCCTGTTTGAGCGTCGTGCGCGCGTTGTCGACCGCCGCGGCGAACGGCGCGGTCTGAGTCTCTCCGAACTCCTCGACTGCGAGCACCAACTCGTTGGCACTGGTTCGCACGGCATTGTCGACCTCGACGACGATCGACTTCGACAAGTCGTCGAGCGCCCCGATCGGCACCGAAGCCAACGCCGCCGGATCGGTGGGGTCGATGTTCTTGGCGGCCGCGACGTCCGCCTCGTGACGCGCCGCACGTCGGCGGCGGCTCCAGAACACCATCGCTGCGATCAGCAACAGGCCGAGCCCGGCGATGACCAGCATCGGAACCAGCGAGACCGGTGAGCCCTTGCCGCCGCCCTTGCCGAGGTTGGCCAGCCCGCTTGCCGCCGCGGTGGCCGCGCCGGTCCAGTCGCCGTTGCGCAGCGCCGGTTCGATGCGGTCGCGACGGATGTCATCGACCTTTGTCGAGCTGCCGCCCGCAGCAGCGGAGGGCACCAGGAACGCGTACGAACGCTGACCCGTGGCCACGGCCAGGATGGCGTCCTCGTTGCCCAGGTCGCTGCTGGTGCGGGTCTGCTGAGCCCAGCCCACCGCGCCCTGCGGGGCGAAGGAATCGACGAACACCACCCACAGCCGGACGCGGCGTTCGGTGTAGAGCTCATCGACCGCTTTCTGCACGTCGGCGAGTTGGCGTTCGTTGAGCACCCCGGCGTTGTCGGTCACGTAGTCCGGAAGGCGGAACGGCGGCTCGGCCGAGACCGACGGCGCCAGCAAGGTGGCGGCCGCCATGACCATGGCGAGCAGGAGGGTGGCGAGCAGACGGGGCAAACGGTGCAGGCGCATGACCGCCAATGTAGTAGCCCCGGCGAAGTGCGAGCGGGTTGCCAGCAAAAGTTGAGCCCAGCCGGGGGGTGCTGGCAGGCCGAGGGTGCTGGCAGACTGTGCGATGGTGAGATGGCGGTGACGATGGAACGGCAGGCCGGTTACGGCGAATTCGACTGTGAGCGTCTGGTGGGCGAGCCGGTCAAGGACGCTGCACTGCCCGGCACCGACAGCGAACATCGCACCGATTTCGCCCGCGACCGGGCCCGGGTGTTGCACAGCGCGGCGTTGCGCCGGCTGGCCGACAAGACTCAGGTGGTCGGGCCCCGAGGAAGTGAATCCCGAGGGCGTGGATCTGCCGATAGCGACAATCCGCGAACGCGGTTGACCCACTCGCTGGAGGTCGCCCAGATCGGCCGGGGCATGGCCGTCGCGCTGGGGTGTGATGCGGACCTGGTGGATATGGCCGGGCTGGCCCACGACATCGGCCACCCGCCCTACGGGCACAACGGCGAGCGGGCGCTGGACGAGTTCGCCGTGGCGTGCGGGGGATTCGAGGGCAATGCCCAGAACTTCCGGATTCTGACTCGCCTGGAACCCAAAGTGCTCGACGATCACGGCGTCCGCAGCGTCGGGCTCAACCTCACCCGGGCCGGACTGGACGCCGTCACCAAGTACCCCTGGCAGCGCGGCGAGCGGGGTCGCAAATTCGGCTTCTACGCCGACGACCTGGACTTCGCCGAGTGGATGCGCGCCGGCGCGCCGGCTCAACATCCATGTCTGGAGGCCCAGGTCATGGACTGGGCCGACGATGTCGCCTACTCGGTGCACGATGTCGAGGACGGGGTGATCTCCGGTCGGATCGACCTGCGCGTGCTGGCCGACGCCGATGCCGCCGCGGCGCTGGCCACCCTCGGCGCCGCCGCCGACGGGCCGACAGCCGATGACTTGGAGGCCGCCGCCCGGAGACTATCCACGCTGCCGGTGGTCGCCGCGGCGGGCCGCTACGACGGCACCCTGACCGCCTCGGTCGCCCTAAAGCGGCTGACCAGTGAACTGGTGGGTCGGTTCGCCTCGGCGGCTGTTGCGCAGACCCGTCGGACCGCAGGGCCGGGACCCCTGGTGCGCTACGCGGCCGATCTGGCGGTGCCGGCCATGGTGCGGGCCGAGGTGACCGTCCTCAAGACGCTGGCCCTGCAGTTCATCATGTCCGACCCGCAGCACCTCAATGTGCAGGCGGCCCAGCGCGCGCGGATCCACCGGGTGGCGCACCGGTTGCTGGCCGAGGCACCGGAATCGCTCGATGCCCTGCTGGTGCCTGCCTTCACTGCGGCGACCGACGACGCTGCCAGGATGCGGGTGGTCGTCGACCAGATCGCCTCCTGCACCGAAAGCCGCCTGGAGCGGATGGCTGCCGTCGGCGCCGACGGTCGACGGTGAGGTTGTCCCCGCGGATCTAGACTGACCCGGTGACCGGTGCGATAGGTGGGGGTGGCCCACGCAAGGGCCGCATACCCGACGCCGATGTCTCCGCGATCCGCGACAAAATCCGCATCGAGGACCTCGTCGGTGACTACGTGCAACTGCGCCGGGCCGGAGCGGACTCACTCAAGGGCCTGTGCCCGTTTCACGACGAGAAGTCCCCGTCCTTTCACGTTCGCCCCAACCACGGTCATTTCCACTGTTTCGGTTGTGGTGAGGGCGGCGACGTCTATGCCTTCGTGCAGAAGATGGAACACGTCAGTTTCGTCGAGGCGGTCGAACTCCTGGCGGACCGGATCGGTCATGCGGTCAGTTACACCGGCGGCGGCACCAGCGTTCAACGTGACCGCGGCAGTCGCAGCCGTCTGGTCACCGCCAACGCCGTCGCCCAGGAATTTTATTCTGCCGCATTGGAATCCGACGAGGCCGCCCCGGCGCGGAAGTACCTCACCGACCGTAACTTCGACGCCGCCGCGGCCCGGCAGTTCGGCTGCGGCTTCGCGCCGTCCGGCTGGGACACCCTCACCAAGCACATGATCCGGAAAGGCTTCGAGTTCTCCGAGCTTGAGGCCGCCGGATTGTCCCGGGAAGGTCGCCGCGGCCCGATGGACCGGTTCCATCGACGGCTGCTGTGGCCGATCCGCGGCGCCAGTTCCGAGACGGTCGGTTTCGGTGCGCGCCGGATATTCGAGGACGACCCGATCACCGCCAAGTACGTCAACACCCCCGAGACGGTGCTTTACAAGAAGTCCGCGGTGCTTTTCGGCATCGATCTGGCCAAGCGCGACATCGCCAAGGGGCACCAGGCCGTCGTGGTCGAGGGCTATACCGACGTGATGGCCATGCACGCCGCCGGAGTGACCACCGCGGTCGCCTCCTGCGGCACCGCCTTCGGCGACGAGCACCTGTCGATGCTGCGCCGACTGATGATGGACGACAAGTTCTTCCGAGGCGAACTGATCTACGTCTTCGACGGGGACGCCGCCGGCCAAGCGGCGGCCCTCAAGGCTTTCGCGGGTGAGCAGAACCTGGCCGGGCAGAGCTTCGTCGCCGTCGCCGCCGACGGGATGGACCCCTGCGATCTTCGGCTGGCCTCCGGTGACGGCGCGCTGCGCGACCTGGTGGCCCGGCGCACCCCGCTGTTCGAATTCGCCATCCGTACCACGCTGGCCTCCTATGACCTCGACAACGCCGAGGGACGCGTCAATGCGTTGCGGGAGTGCACGCCGATCGTCGCTGCGATCAAGGATCCGACCCTGCGCGACGAGTACGCCCGCCAACTGGCCGGCTGGGTTGGCTGGGCCGATGTCGCCCAGGTGATCAGCCGGGTTCGCGGCGAAGCAGGCCGCAAACCGAGCAGTCGCCCGGCAGGCCGTACCCGCCAGGACAGCCCGGTCCCGGCGGCCAGCCGACCTGATCCTCGAGATCCCACCCTGTGGCCCCAGCGGGAGGCGCTCAAGGCTGCACTCCAGTACCCGGCGCTGGCCGGCCCGGTGTTCGATGCCCTGACCGTGGAGAGCTTCACCCATCCCGGCTATGCGGCCGTTCGGACCGCGCTCGGTGCGGCGGGCGGGGTGGCAGCCGGCCTGACCGGGGCGCAGTGGATCGAAACCGTGCGAGAGCACGCGGGTGCCCCGGCCGTCGAAGGCTTGATCACCGAACTCGGCGTGGAGACCATCAAGGTCGACGAAGATCGGTTGCCCCGCTACATCGGCGGCGTATTGGCCCGACTGCAGGAGGTGTGGGTGGGCCGGCAGGTGGCCGAAATCAAATCCCGGTTGCAGCGGATGTCTCCGGTGGAGCAGGGCGAGGAATACCACGCCATGTTCGGTGACCTGGTGGCTCTGGAGGCCTATCGCAGAAGCCTGTTGGAACAGGCCAGCGGCGACGACATCAGTGCGTGAACAGGCCCGTGAAGGCTATGGTTAACGAGACGAGACGTTGCGGCGAAAGGATAGGTATGGCTGACACAGGATTGCGCGGGCGGCGCGTCGCCGTCGCCGGTGCGTTCGTGGTGGCTGCACTGGCCGTGCCCGGCCTCGCTACCCCCGTCGACCGGGCCGTCGTCGCCGCGACCGGCGATTGCCTGGCCTGGTTCGGGTCCCGCGACGACGGAATCTGCATTGGCTACTCAAGCGGCAACGGCCTCAATGCCGGCACTCCGCAGGTCGGCGTCTTCGGCCCGGACTACGGCTTCGGCATCACCACCGGTCCGTTGCTGCCGGGCACGACGATCAGGGAAGGCATTTCGCCCTAGTTCTCCGGCGTGATCACTGTCGTCTCGGCGTCGATCTCGGTCAGCCTCACCAGGCTTGGATCGGGCGACACCCGGTCAGCGATCTTGCGCCGTCCCGCGTCGATCATCGACTTGGTGGCGGGGTTGCTGGTCACTGAACGGTAGGTGCCGACGATCTGCTCATAGCGTTCGCGACCGGCCTTGGTTCCCAGCACGTATCCCGTAGCCAGTACGGCCAAATACCCGATCACTGCGTTCCCTCCCCTCGGCGCCGAGGATAAAGACGATGGTTCGATAAACATCCTGCCTGATACTGCGGGTCCACGTCCTCCCTGGCCGTCCTTGGCGCCGTTGCCGCCCGGTGCGCTAGAGTTTCCGCGACCCGCAACGGCGGGACGGTCCCCTGTAGCTCAACTGGCAGAGCTTGCGACTGTTAATCGCACGGTTGATGGTTCGAGTCCATCCGGGGGAGCCAGACGATCCCCAGCTGCACAAACGATCGGGCGGCATCGGTGGGCGAATTAGCCGGAGGCGTTGCGTGATCAGATCCGCCGGCCGCCTGGGCGCGGTCAGGGTACTCGGCCTCGTGTTGTGGCAGCTTCGCGGCGACCTACTCGCGATCCTCGTTGTTGCCGGACTGCTGGTGCCGGTACCGGATGCGAGCCAGCAGGAGTACGCCACCGCCGTGCTGTCGGTGCTCGGGATCGGCGCCTCGGTGTTCATCGCGTTTCGCAACACCACCGCCTATGACCGGTGGTGGGAGGCTCGCACACTGTGGGGCAGCCAGATCATCAACTCCCGCGTCCTGCACAACGGCCTCACCGCCGTCGACGACGGTTCGCCCCAGATGGCCGCAATCATCGACCGGATGCGTCGCCGTCAGGTCCGGTACTGCTGGCAACTTGCCGCGGAGATGCGCGGTGTCCCGCCACTGCCGGGCGTGAGCGAGTTGACGCCGGAGGACCCGCCCGGCACCGACGCCACCGAGTTGCTCAACCGCCAGGCTGCCGACGTCGGCGTGCTGGCCGCCGGCGGCCACATCGACCAGCAGTCCCGGGTGATGCTGATGGCCGCAAACACCGGTTCGGCGACGGCGCAGAGCGGACTGGAGCGCATTCGCAACGAGCCGTTCCCGATTCACTACGACTTCTTCATCCGCTTGCTGGCCTGGTTCTTCGGCATCATGGCGTTCAACCGGTTGGACTCCACTTCTCACGACGTCACCAGCATGTTGGTGGGGCTGCTGCTGATGGCGGTGTTCGTCCTGGCTGAGAGGCTGGGACGGTTCATCGAGACACCGATGAACGGAAGCATCTTCGATGTCGCCATGTACCGGTTCTGCACCATCATCACCGCCAACCTGCTCGGTCGCGGGCATCCGCTGGCCACGCCGCGGGAGAGCAACACCGCCGCTGTGTGGATGTGAGCGCCACCGTCGCTGTGTGGATGGGAGCGGCAGGCCGACGTGGTCGATGACGATCCGGCTGGCAGAATCGGGAAATGACCTCGACCGGTGGGCGGCGCGCGCGTTCGCTTTCTCCCGTCGAGATAGCCCAGGCTTCGGTGATGGGCGCCCTCAGCGCTGCGTTGGCGATCGTGTCGGTGGTGGTGCCCTTTGCCGGCGGGGTCTCTTTGCTGGTCACCGTGCCGATGGGGCTCCTCGGGTACCGCTACCGGCTGCGGGTGCTGCTGGCGGCCGCGTTCGCCGCCGCCACCATCGCGTTTCTGATCTCGGGTATCAGTGGATTCATGGTCGTGCTCAACTGCGCCTACGTGGGCGGCCTGACCGGCATCATCAAGCGTCGCGGCCGGGGCACGCCCACGGTGATCGCGGCGTCGATCATTGCCGGAATCGTCTCCGGATTGTTCATCATCGCAGCGTTGTTGGTGCTGGTCCGGTTGCGCACGCTGACCTTCGAGGCCATCACCGCCAACGTCGACGGCGTCGTCTCGGTGATGTCGCAGTTCGAACCGTTCCGCGAGTCCGCCGCGCAGACGCGCGCCATGTTCGGTACCGCCCTGCAGTACTGGCCGGTGCTGATGATGGGCTACGCGATCTTCTCCATCATGGTTGTCTCACTGGTGGGCTGGTGGGTGCTGGGCCGGGTGTTGGAACGGCTGGCCGTCATCCCTGACGTGCACAAACTTGAGTCGCTGACCGAGACCGGACCGGTCGCGCCACTGCCCGTTCGTCTGACCGAGGCGCGCTACCGCTATCCGGGCGCCGACCATGACGCCCTGCGGCCGGTGAACCTGACGATCGAGGCCGGCGAGCACGTCGCGGTCACCGGCGCCAACGGGTCCGGCAAGACCACGCTGATGCTGCTGCTGTGCGGGCGAGAGCCCACCTCCGGGGCCATCGACCGGCCCGGCGCGGTCGGTCTGGGGCGCCTGGGTGGCACCGCGGTCGTCATGCAGCATCCCGAGAGTCAGGTCCTGGGCACCAGGGTCGCCGACGACGTGGTGTGGGGGCTGCCGCCGGGGACTCGCACCGATGTGAGCGGACTCCTCAGCGAGGTGGGTCTGGCCGGAATGGAGGAACGCGACACCGGCGGCCTTTCCGGCGGTGAGTTGCAGCGGTTGGCCGTGGCTGCGGCACTGGCCCGACAGCCGGCGATACTGGTCGCCGACGAGATCACCAGCATGGTCGATCAGCGCGGTCGGGATGCACTGCTGGGAGTGCTCTCCGGGCTTGCCAACCGGCGTTCCATGGCGCTAGTCCACATCACGCACTACAACAGCGAGGCGCAAATCGCCTCCCGGACAGTCAATCTCAGTGAGTCGCTCGACAATATGGTCATGGTCGCACACGCAGCACCGCCTACACAGACGGTCACCGCCGCCCCGCGTGGCGGCGCGCCGGTGCTGGAGTTGAGCGGTGTCGGACACGAGTACGGCAGCGGGACACCCTGGGCCAAACCCGCACTCCGTGATGTCAGCTTCACCGTCAATGAGGGCGAGGGTGTGCTGATCCACGGCGGTAACGGGTCCGGAAAGTCGACGCTGGCCTGGATCATGGCCGGGCTCACCGCGCCGACCACCGGTTCGTGCCTGGTCCGGGGGAGACCCGCCCACGAGCACGTCGGCGATGTCGCGATCGCGTTTCAGGCCGCGCGGCTTCAACTGCTGCGCAGCACGGTCGATCTCGAAGTTGCCTCAGCTGCCGGGTTTTCCCCCTATGACACCAATCGGGTGGTGGCCGCACTGGCCACGGTCGGCCTCGACGGGTCGCTGGCCCGACGCCGCGTCGATCAACTCAGTGGCGGCCAGATGCGTCGAGTGGTGATGGCCGGACTGCTCGCCCGTTGGCCGCAGGCGCTAATCCTCGACGAACCGCTGGCCGGTCTGGATGCCGCCAGCCAGCGCGGACTGTTGCATCTGCTGACCGACCTACGCCGCAATGCGGGTCTGACGGTGGTGGTGATCTCCCACGATTTCGCGGGCCTGGAGGAGCTGTGCCCGCGCACACTTCATTTGGACAACGGGGTCATGGTGTCGGCCCCGGCGACGGCCGGGGGGCTGTCATGACCACCCAGCGCCAGCGCCGACCTGTGGTGTTGCTGCGGCCGGTACCCGGCACGTCCGTCATCCATCAGCTGTGGGCCGGCACCAAAATCATTGTGGTGTTTCTCATTTCGCTGTTGCTGGCCTTTTATCCCGGCTGGGTCCCGATCGGACTGATGGCCGCCCTGGTGGCTGTCGTGGTGTGGCTGGCGCACATCCCGCGCGGCGTTCTGCCGTCGATACCGCGGTGGCTGTGGATACTCCTGCTGATCGGCTGTGTGCTGGCCACCATCGGCGGCGGCGAGCCGGTGCTGCGCCTGCTCTCGGTCGATGTCGAGGTCGGTGGGCTACTGAAGTTCCTGCGTTTCACCGCGTTGTCCATCGTGCTGTTGGCACTGGGTGCGTTGGTGTCGTGGACCACCAACGTCGCCGACGTCGCGCCCGCCGTCGCCACCCTGGGTCGGCCGTTCCGGTGGTTGCGAATCCCGGTCGATGACTGGGCCGTCACGCTCGGGCTGTCCCTGCGCGCGTTCCCGATGCTGCTCGATGAGTTCCGGTTGCTCTACGCCGCGCGGCGGCTGAGGCCACGTGCGGTGCTGCCCGACGGCCGGGTGCAACGAAGACGGTGGTTGTCCGACATGGTCGATCTGCTCGCCGCCGGCGTGACCGTCGCCCTGCGCCGCGCCGATGAGATGGGCGACGCGATCACGGCCCGGGGCGGCACCGGGCAGATCGCCGCGGCGCCGTCACGGCCCCGTCGGGCCGACTGGGTCGCGCTGGCGATCTGCGCGGGGCTGTGTTTGCTAGCGATCTGGCTAGACCTCAAGGGCTATGGACGCGGTTAGCGGTAGAGCGGCCGGTCGGCCGGGAGGGCCGAGTTGGTATGCTTTGCTGTATCCGCCAGGGGTGCGGGTGATTGGGGGGGAAACTGGTGAAGTCTCTGCTGGGTACCGGCCTGTCGGCGGCACTGACGGCGGCCACCCTCGTGGCCACCCAACCGCCGGTCAATCCCGCTATCGCCGAGGTGAGTTTGACGGCGTTGTCAGCACCCTTGCCCGCCACCGTCCTCACCCTCGAAGGCGGACTGGTCGGCCTCCAGAAACTCGTCCCCTTCACCCAAGGGCAGTTGCGCGGCGACCTCTGTGACCCGCCGGACACTTGCCAGGCCGTCGACTACGACGCATGGCCCCTCGGCCCGTACTTCAACGAAGAGGGCGCGAAACGCGTTATCAGTGCGATCGGTGCGATCAGGGAACTGCCCGACGCCACCGGACCGATCACCCTGTTCGGCCACAGCCAGGGCGGCCAGGTGATTTATGCGGCGCTGCGGCGATGGGCAGCCGACCCGGCTTCTGCGCCGGACCCATCCAGCCTGTCGTGGGTGTCGATCGGCAATCCGGAGAACAACTTCGGCGGCCAGTCGGCCACACCCCTGCCGGCCGACTCGCCGTACCAGGGCACCGAAGTGATCCGCCAGTACGACGGCTGGGCCGACTGGCCGACTGACCCGACCAACCTGTTTGCGGTGGCCAACGCGGCGGTGGGGATGTCGAGCACGCACGTCTTCGGGTACTTCGACGTCGATCTCAACGATCCCGAGAACATCCGGTACACCCCGGACAAGGCCGACGGCACCCCGGGCAACATCACCTACGTGTTCGTCCCGACGCCGGTGCTCCCGTTGATCGCGGCCACCGGTCTGCTTGCACCGCTGCTGAATCCGATTCTGGACCCGGTGTTGCGCCCGATCATCGAGAAGGGCTACCAAAGGCCCATCGGACCGGTCGGTGCGAGCGCCACGCCTGCCGTTGGCCCGAATCCTGCAGCAGCCCAATCTGCCGCAGTGGCCCGATCAAGCTCAGCAGCCCGATCAAGCTCAGCGGCCCAATCTGCCCGAACCCATCGGTCCGCCGCAGCCCCTGAATCTGCCCAGATCGCTCGGTCTGCCGCAGCGCCGGATCTCGGGTCGGCAATCGCGGCGGCACCTGCGCTGCCCGACCAGGCCGCTGCAGTAGTGGGCGACGAGCCGCGCCAGGTTCATCAGCGCCGCGCCGTCGGTCCTGAGCGTCAGGGTCGGGCCCCGCGCCAGGTTCGGGCCGACCGCACCGCTGACTGACCCGGGGCCCATCCCGTTACGGTGGAGCCGTGAGCCCGCGGCACGGCATCGACGAGGATTTTCTTGCGCTGCCACGTGCCCGATTGGCCGACGCGGCGCTCTCGGCGGCGACCGCCGGCGGGGCTAGCTACGCTGACCTGCGAGTCCACGCCATCACCACCGAGATCGTGCAGCTGCGTGACGGCGAATTGGAGTCGGCGGTACTGGACCGCGAGGTGGGTCTGGCGGTGCGGGTGATCGTGGACGGCACCTGGGGTTTTGCCTCCCACGCCGGACTGCGCCCGGATATCGCCGCCGATTCCGCACGCCACGCGGTAGGCGTGGCGGTGACACTGGCCGCGCTCAACGCCGAGCGGATCGACCTGGCCGACGAACCGGTCTACCCCGATGCCACCTGGGTGTCGAACTACCGCATCGACCCGTTCGCCATCCCCACCGAGGAGAAGGTCGCGCTGCTGCGGGAGTATTCCGCCCGGCTGCTGGCGTCCGACGGAGTGGACCACGTGTCGGCAATGGTCATGAGCGTCAAGGAGCAGACCTTCTACGCCGACACCTTCGGCTCGGCGATCACCCAGCAGCGGGTCCGGATCATGCCGACGTTGGAGGCGGTTTCCGTCGACGCGGCGGTGGGCAACTTCGAATCGATGCGCACGCTGGCTCCGCCCACTGCCCGCGGCTGGGAGGCTGTCGCCGACGATCAGGTATGGGACTGGTCGGGCGAACTCGCCGAACTTCCCGTTCTGTTGGCCGAGAAAACCAAGTCGCCCAGCGTCGTCGCCGGACCGACGGATCTGGTGATCGACCCGACCAATCTCTGGCTGACGATCCACGAGTCCATCGGACACGCCACCGAGTACGACCGGGCGATCGGTTACGAAGCCGCCTACGCGGGGACCTCCTTCGCTACCCCGGACAAGTTGCATACCCTGCGCTACGGGTCGCCGGTGATGAACGTCACCGCCGACCGCACCGTCGAATACGGCCTTGCCACAATCGGTTACGACGCCGAGGGGGTGGCGGCCCAGCAGTGGGATCTGGTGCGGAGGGGGATCTTCGTCGGCTACCAGTTAGATCGGGTGTTCGCTAAGCGACTCGGGCAAGCGCGCTCCAACGGGTGTTCCTACGCAGACTCCGCGCACCACGTGCCGATCCAACGGATGCCCAATGTGTCGCTGCAACCCGGAACCGACGATCTGAGCACGGCGGACTTGATCGGCCGGGTGAGCGACGGCCTCTACATCGTTGGCGACAAGAGTTGGTCGATTGACATGCAGCGCTACAACTTTCAATTCACCGGTCAGCGGTTCTTCCGGATTCGCGACGGCCGCCTGGACGGGCAGGTGCGCGACGTCGCGTACCAGGCCACCACCACCGACTTCTGGAACTCCATGGAAGCTGTCGGCGGGCCTTCGACCTGGCGGCTCGGCGGGGCGTTCAACTGCGGGAAGGCTCAACCGGGTCAGGTAGCTGCGGTCAGTCACGGATGTCCGTCGGCGTTGTTCCGGGGCGTGAACGTGCTCAACACCCGCACCGAGTCGGGCCGCGGATGATCCCGCCACAGCAGGTCGTCGAATTAGGGTTGCAGGCTGCCGCGGCCTCCGGGCGATCCGACGAGACGATCGTGATCGTCTCTGACCGCGCGGAGGCGTCGCTGCGCTGGGCGGGCAACTCGATGACCACCAACGGCGTCTCTACGAGTCGCACAACTGCCGTCATCTCCATTGTGCGCCAGGGTGATACCGCGCGGGTTGGGACGCGTGGTTCAAGCGTCGTCGACGAGGGCGCTGTCGCCGCACTGGTCTCCGCCGCCACCGATGCCGCCCACGCTGCGACGGAAGCTCGTGACAACGCGCCGCTACTCACCGGATCCGGCGAGCCGGCCGACTGGGACGACCCGGTACCGACAACCGGCGCCGGAGCGTTCGCCGAAGTGGCCCGCGCCCTATCGACGGGTTTCGCTGGTACCGACCGGCTCTACGGCTACGCCCATCACGTGGTGGAGACGACGTTGGTGGGCACCTCGACCGGGCTGCGTCGCCGCTTCACTCAGCCGACCGGTTCGGTGGAGATCAACGCCAAGCGTGGACATGCCAGTGCCTGGGCCGGGGTGAGCGCACCGTGGTTCACCGATGTGCCGGTGGATTCGATGCTCGAAGACCTCTCGGTCCGGTTGGGGTGGGCTGAGCGCACCGTCGAGTTGCCGGCCGGTCGCTACGAAACCCTGATGCCGCCCTCGACGGTGGCGGACATGATGATCTATCTCGGTTGGTCCATGGATGGACGCGGTGCGCAGGAGGGCCGCACCGCGTTGTCGGCGCCGGGTGGGGGAACCCGGGTCGGGGAGAAGCTCACCGATCTGGCGTTGACGATGTACTCCGATCCTTCTGCGCCCGGACTCGAGTGCGCGCCGTTCGTCCACACCGCCGCCGGTTCGGAGCGACTCTCGGTGTTCGACAACGGATTGGGCATCGACCGAGTGGACTGGATCCGCGACGGCGTCATCTCCTCGCTGGTCTACCCGCGCGCCGCCGCCGCCGAGTTCGGTACCGCTCCCGCGGTGCCCGCCGACAACCTACTCATGACCGGAGGCACCGCGTCCCTGGCCGAGATGGTGGCCGCCACCGAGCGAGGTTTGTTGCTGACCACGCTGTGGTACATCCGTACCGTCGACCCCACCACCCTGCTGCTTACCGGTCTGACCCGGGACGGGGTGTATCTCATCGAGGACGGCAAGGTCACCGCGGCGGTCAACAACTTCCGGTTCAACGAGAGCCCCCTTGATCTGCTGCGCCGGGCCACCGAGGCGGGTGTTCCGGAAAAGACGCTGCCGCGGGAGTGGAGTGACTGGGCCACCCGCGCGGTGATGCCGACCCTGCGAATTCCCGACTTCCACATGTCCTCGGTCAGCCAGGCGCAATAATTAACTGTGGCCGCAGACGAGATCGACGCCTGGCTCAGCCGACTGACCATGCAGTCCCCGGTGGGACAGCAGCGACTGATCGGGCTGATCCGTACGGGATGTGCAGACGCGGTGTCATTGTCGCCGCTGCCGTCTGAACTGGCTGCGGCGCAACCTGAATCGCAGATCGAGTCCGTAGTGATCGACTTCGCCGAACAGTTCAGCATCGACGTATCGGTGATCACCGACGCCCAGCGCGCGGCACTGACCGGTGCGCTCGGCCGGGGGGCATTCGGAGCGGTCATGCAGATGTACGTCGCCGATTTTCTGCCCCGGGTGGCCGCAGGGTTGACCGCGCTGGGCCTACCAGTGGACTGGATATCTCCTGAGCCGAAATGGGATACCGAGACCGACGCCTCGGATGTGGTGTTCAACCATCTGCTGCCCGGGATCGCGCGCCTGCGGTCACTGGACCCGGTCACCACCGAAGTGGTGCGACTGCGCGGCGCGGTCGCGCACGACTGTCGGCTGTGCAAGTCCCTGCGTGATACGACCGCGCTGGATGCCGGCGGGTCGGAGGGTCTCTATAACGAGATCGAGCATTACGAGGATTCCGGGTTGCTCACCGACGGCCACAAGGCAGCCCTGCGTTATGTCGATGCGCTGGTCTGGTCGCCGGCCCACATCGCACCTGCCGTCGCCGCCGATGTGCTGCAGCACTTCTCGCCGGTTCAGGCCCGCGAGCTGACACTGGATGTGATGCGTAACGCCAGCAACAAGATCGCTGTGGCGATGCGGGCTGACGCGCCCCGCGTCGAACAGGGCACATCGCTCTACACGATCGACGCCGACGGGCAGCCGGTCTACTCCTGATGGCGATCGGCAGGCTCTCCGAGGTGGTGATCGACTGCCACGACTGTGACTCACTCGCCGAATTCTGGGCGGCGGTACTCGGCGGAACGGCGGTGCGCGAATCGGCGGAGTGGGTGGCGGTGATCATGCCCGACGGCTCGACGACGGTGTCGTTCCAGCAGGTGCCCGAAGCGAAAGTGGGCAAGAACCGGGTGCACCTTGATGTGCTTGTCACCGATCTCGAGGAGGCGGCCGCGCAGTGCGTCGCACTGGGGGCGACACAGGTGACCGATCGGCGGGCCGATCACATCGGGGATTTCATCGTCCTGCTTGATCCAGAGGGCAATGAGTTCTGCGTCGTCATGAGCTGAGTCATTCCGGATCCTGCGCGACGTGGACGCTAGGCTCGTAGCGCGCCGATCGTGTAAGGGGCGGTAGCTCAGTTGGTTAGAGCCGCGGACTCATAATCCGTTGGTCGTCGGTTCAAGTCCGACCCGCCCTACTAGTTCCTTGTATTACTTCGGTTGATGCTTGCCATTTCGGCTTCGGGTGATGCCTGACAGTGTTTCGGCTGATTCTTGACAGTTACTTCGGCTGATTCTTGACACTCCTTCTATGAGGGAGATCAGCGTGGCTGA
>Ga0247839_1000501_pt1 | contig 69122 bp, 53 predicted proteins | sample LaCruzMarch2015__6_FD_192405 | JGI IMG/M metagenome (GOLD analysis project Ga0247839, IMG submission 192405) | Freshwater microbial communities from meromictic Lake La Cruz, Castile-La Mancha, Spain - LaCruzMarch2015_16m | ecosystem: Environmental > Aquatic > Freshwater > Lake | place: Spain...
CACCTTGCCGAACAGGGCCACGTCGTCGCGGGTCAGGGTGCGCTCCAGTTCCGCGGTCTGTCCGATCTGGATCTCGTCGAAGGTCCGGTTCTCGATGAAGTCGGCGGTTGTGGATTCCACGCTGGGGGTCCTCGCTGGCGGCTGGCCCTGGGATCGGGCCGACGATGGGCTACGATGTTGCTTTGCAATAAGGTAGCAACCGAATGTGTCGCCTGGATGAACACTGACTCCCTCTGTGCCAATCTAGCTGAGACAACTACCCCCCCGTAGTTGAGTGGAGAGGGCGTAGAGGAGACCACTGATGACCGAACCAACCAGCAAGCCTGTCGCGCCCGCGCTGGCGGCGGAGACGCAGGGAGCCCGTAGGGCGACCGAAGTCTCCGCCGCCAGCGCGGGCGGGGCGGTCGCCGCCACCCCTTCCGCCGCCACCGTCGTGGCGTCCCTTCCCGACCCGGAGGTGGTGGAGAAACGTCGGCGCCGTCGCTTCACGGCCGCCGATAAGCAGCGGATCCTGGCCGAGGCCGATGCCTGTGCACCGGGCCAACTGGGCGCCCTGCTGCGCCGTGAGGGGCTGTATTCGTCGAACCTGACCACCTGGCGCCAGCAACGCGAGGCGGGCATCCTGGCGGGACTGGCCGCGTGCAAACGCGGTCCCAAGGCGCCGGTCCCGGACCCGCAGGCCCAGCGCATTGCCGTCCTGGAGCGCGAGTGCGAGCGCTTGCGCCAGCGCTTGGTGCAGGCCGAGACCATCATCGAGGTCCAAAAAAAAGTCTCGCTGCTGTTGGGCCTGAAGCCGACGGCGAGCGCCGGGAGTTGCTGATGGCCGCCGCTGAGGACTTAGCCACCACCGTCGGCACCGCGGCGGCCTGCCGGGCCTTGGGCGTGCCCCGCCCATCGCTGTACCGACAGCGCAGCGCGCCCACCGCGCCACCCGCCGCGACCCCCGCGCGGCCCGCGCCACCGCTGAAGCTCACGGCGGCGGAGCGGGACCGCGCCCTGGAACTGTTGCACAGCGCGCGGTTCGTCGATGCCTCGCCGTACACCGTCTACGCCACCCTGCTCGACGAGGGCGAGTACATCGGCTCAGTACGCACCCTTTACCGCCTCTTGGAGCAGGCCGGAGAGAACACTGAACGTCGCCATATACGCACCCCGACCAGCTACGTCAAGCCGGAACTGCTGGCCACGGGGCCGAACCAACTGTGGTCGTGGGATATCACCAAACTCAACGGGCCGCAGAAGTGGACCTACTTCTATCTGTACGTGATCAATGATATCTTCAGCCGCTGCGTGGTCGGCTGGACGGTCGCGACCCGGGAGTCCAGCGAGCTTGCGAAACACCTGTTTCAAGAGACGTGTGAAAAACAGGGCATCGCGCCTGAACAACTGACCGTGCATGCCGATCGGGGCGCGAGCATGACCTCGAAGTGCCTGGCCCAACTGTTCGCCGATCTGGGCGTCACCCAAACCCACAGTCGACCTTACACCAGCGATGACAACCCGTTTTCGGAGGCCCATTTCAAGACCTTGAAGTACCGCCCCGGCTTCCCCGCGTGCTTCGGCTGCATCGAGGATGCCCGCGCCCACTGCCGGGCCTTCTTCGACTGGTACAACCACGCGCACCGGCACGCCGGCATCGCCTTCATGACGCCCGCGGCAGTGCATAGCGGACAGGTCGCGGCGATCCTGGAGACCCGCACGCGCACCTTGGCGGTCGCTTTCGACGCCAACCCGAACCGCTTCAAGGGCCGCTGCCCAACCCCGCAGCCGCCGCCTGAGGCGGTCTGGATCAACCCGCCGGCCGCCACCGCTGCGGCCGCCGAACAACCCCAGGAGTCTTCCGAGCAAGCTTAAAATCCGTATCCGGGTGTCTCATTCTGATTGACATATTCCGGTTACCGTGCGTGCCGCAAGGCTCGATACTGGGCTCGCGGCTCACGATGACCCAGGTGGGATTTGCACCCACTAGACTACGCGACATTGCCAAGCCGCACTGGCCCCTTATTGCCGAGTTTGTAGCTCTCAATTGGTCCAGAGCGTCACGAAAACCTGGTTTGCAGATAACTTGATTGCCCTCCCGTCAAGCAGGGGAGAGCTTGTGTAAGGGCTCACGCCATAGGTATCGACAATCAGCGCTATCCCGCCCGACTCGCTTGGGTGCGCGTCCGGAAGCAGTCGCAGTGCCGCAAAGGACGAAACTAGCTCGAGACCCGGCGGAGTCTCAAAGAACTCTCGCGTGCCCGTTCCAGGAAGAAAAGCGGGGAGTTGATCGCTGTTGACTTCGAGTACCGCGGCAAGCCACCAGTCGTCTCCGTGAGGAGACCTTGTACCGGTCTGCCACTCGCAGCGCTCCACATTGGCCGGCAAATGGATCAATCGCTTTAAGCTGTCGATATCCGTTTTCATACCGTTGCTCGAGTACATCTGGGAGTTATCGAAATCGTCGCTACAGCCGACCATCAGTAGCGGGAGCATAAGCAGTCTGACGACACACGCTCTACGCGTATACATGAGATCTCCGTCAGGGGCGAGGAATGGAATAGGCTCATCGCCAAGGGGACGACTTCCGCATCGCCGCTCAGCCAGATTACATGCCCGCCGATCGCTTTTTGCCAGTTTTCCGTCTCAGGGTAGGGGAACAGGGAATTGCTGCCGCAAGAGATCCCATCGCCGGTCAAGCTGAACCGCTTAATGGCTTTATCACTCTCCCAAATGACTTCAACACCGTCTTGGATGTCGAGCATCGCGTTAGCGAGCGTGGTTTCTGCCGACTTGTCGTTCATGATATACGACTCATACGGGAACGCGCGCGGAAGTCCCATGCCGGCGAGAAAATGCCGATACGCCTGGCAGGCATCTTGTAAATCCGGCTGTAAAGACTCGGCGCCGCTGAGGATCGCCTTCCATTTAGTCAGCGCGACATAGTCGGCAGCCGTCGGCTTTCTTGGGGGGAATTTGTCGAGGAATCCGTTGTCAAAGACAATCGAGATGGGTCTTGCCGCAGTGCCCAGACGATATCTGGCACCGAAGAACTTGGGGGAAGGAACCGACTTGCCCTGCGTCGGCATGACATTGTTCCGCCCGATCGCTGGGCGGGTATCGACACATGCATGCGGGTTTTCCTGGTTACGCAGACGCGGATTCCAGTTGGGATCTTCCTTTCGGTTGCTCATAGAAAATCCTCGTGTTTACTGACTTCGCGATGACTCCACCAGTGCAAGAACTGGGGTCGGATTCTGCAATCACATATGCGTGATTGCAAGACCTGACCCTAGAGCCTCTCATCTTGCGCTTTCAAGTCCCGCACATTCCACCATTGGCAAATCCTCTTCGATACGGAATGCGACGCCTGACGGATCGATTCCCAGGAAATCGATATTAAAGAGCTTTGCTCGCCCGCGAAGGCAAAACACGCTCTCGTGTCGCAGCAGTCGCTCGCCCACTAGAACCTGAACATCAAGGTCGTTAGAAATTGGGATAATGGTGACGCCGATACGCCGTCCGTCCGAAGACTTCTGGACCTCCATGTGATAACAGTTTTCGCATGCAAGCATGAGAAATCGCGCTCGCACGATCTGCTCGCTGTCTTCAAGGCGAAAAATCACCGTCAAGGCTGCAACCGTGACCGGAAATAAAACAAACAATGCGAGCGGCTTACGCAGCCTCATGGCTTGGACTCGGGAATGAGATTAAGCATATCCTGATGCGGTAAGAGTCCCTTCTTTGTTGTAGACCCCACCACTTGTCCATTATGCAAAATCGCTCGGTTGCCGTGGCGATAGTCTTGTTCGCTGATCGTGGTCTTGCCGCCCCTGATGTTCGGGCTCGACTTGTCTGTATGGCCAATTACATAAGAACGCTTCTTACCCGCCTTGTATAGATCTTTCGACAATGCCTCTGTCAGGGTGTCTCCAGGCATCCCGCTTCTTGCAGTGTTACAGCCGTGAATCTGTATGCGCGCGTCCGCGACGAATACTGAAAAATCGATATCGGACACATATCGGGAGTCACTGGAGAAGCTGTAAATACCATCCTCCCAGGACGAATAGTAGATCATCAACAAGCCTTCCGCGACAAGTCCGGTGACGACGCCGCAATTCTCGTTCTCTTTGACGGAAAAATTCAGGGAATATGGCGTACCATGGCAAAGCACGTCTAGCGAAGTTATCGTGCTAGCCTTGCTCGCATTGATCTGGCCTACCATGTTCGCGGCAGTCGAGATTTTGACGAGCTTGATCTCGTCTCCGGAATTCTCGCTTTTGTAGTCCCTTTCGACATTGCGTGCGGCAGCGAAAAAGGCTCCGTTGTGTGCGATGCCGAGCGGCCGCACGCTACCATTCTGGTTTCTCTCCCGAGTCCCGCCGAAAAAAATAAATCGAACGCCCATAAATATCCCGCCGAATCGTATTGCGAGTCGCGTTGAAGAGAATTTAATGGAGCCTGACCCCTTATTGCCGAAGTTATGCGGTTCGTGGCGTAATTGAAAACAGGACACTTCAGCTTTCCCTAGCCTTGACTAAAATGGGAAACTAGAAACTGTTCAGCTAAACTAATAACGCTATTTACATCTGGCAGTGTAAGATTTTCCCAGTCCGCGTGCATAGCTTGATTGCGAATCTGCGGCATTGTATCCAACAGTTTTTTCTGAACGCCGGAAACGAGTCTCTTAGATTTTAATAAATTAATCACTTCCTGCATGCTTGGATTATTATCTACGGTGAGGCCATTGGCTATCGCAAACCGCTTTAGCGCATCTTCTAGCGCTGCGGAAGCAAGAACTGCTGCCACGTTTTTATGCCCTTCAGAAAGCGATTGTTTCGCAAGAATCAGGAAATCACCGAAGATTTCGCCAGAAATGAGCAGCTCTATGTTGAATACATATCCGCCTTCATAGTCTTCTTTTGCGCTATGAAACACCCCTTGAAGAGCATGGATGCCGTCTTCGTGGCCATTACATTGAGCTAGTGCTTTTGCGAAGTTGTTATAATGCGGCGAATTCTCAGTAAATACGGCTCTTATCAGATTTTGGCAACTCGTTCCCCATTTATTCCATTCGAGAGCAGGACACCAATTATTACCATCGCGTTGATTAATCGGCAATGCGTCGGATTGCGCCATTAGTTCTTTAAATCGCAGCGAAAACCGATCGGCAATCATCGCATCTCCTCTCGCGAGCCAACGAAGCTACGGTGGTCTAAAATGTTCTTGATCTCATATGAAACCAGCCCCTTACAATCCCAGTTCATATCTTAGTCACGGAAAAAAACGGAGTAAACGATTATGGAAAAAAGGCCCGCGCAGAATAAAGTTATTTTCACTGCTAGCAATAGTTCATCTCGATTTATCATGGGCTGTCCACGCTCATTTATCTCGGGATTATTTATCGTCCTTATCGTCTGTTGTACTCCCTTAACTGCCGCTCCTCCCGTCCCTACCAGGAGAAAGAAAAGCATGCTTAGGAGGTAGAAAGCACCGATAAAAACAGGAATAGCAATAACTATCACCAAGATGCTCAGCAATGTGTCCATAGTCTCTTCTCTACCTGATTTATGGCCCTAATTCGTTCTAGATTGGATTAGGACGTTAAGAACTTAGATTGCCCTAGGACGCTTAGGTGTCAGGGTGCATGCAGCCTGACACCCAAACATCTTACCCAAGCCGCATGTCACAGATCGCCACACGGCCTGCCGCCCAAGTTACCGGGGCCGTGTCCGGCGGCTGGCAGCAGCATCAGGCATGGTCGCAATGTCAAGCACCAGACTCACCTGCCCCTTCCGAAGCCCACAAAAGCGCCGCCAGCGACAGACAGAAGTACAGTTAGAGCCGATTTGCGAATCGTGATGGCGCTCACGTTTTGCCGACGAATGCTCAGTCTTGAGTATCGTTCCAGCCGGTAGCGAACTGTCCGCACAGCGGACCCGACAGATCACGGCCTTAGACGATTTCAGTCAATCGCCTCACCAGACCGTGCAATCCATAAAGTGTAGATAGAGTAAATGGTCTCCGCCGCTGTCTCGGAATCGGCTATTGTTCCACGCTCCCCGGCGGCTGCGGCAGGGCCGGTGCGAACGGCCCCTTACCTTTACCGGAGCCGGCGCCGTGCGCGCCGCCTCGTCGACCCAGCCGCCGCCCATAGCTTGGTAAACACTGACCAGGGCCGACAGGTCGGCGGCGCGGGTGGCGGCCAGATTCAGTTCCGCCGGAAAGAGTTGCTGCTCGGCCTGGAGGACCGTGGAGTAAGGAACATAGCCGCCGTCGAACTGGATTCGGGCTAGCCGCGAGTAGTCGCGCAGGGCCTGCACCAATCGCGTTTGCGCTCCGACCTGCTCGCCGAGCTTCTGACGGGCGATCAGCGCATTGGAAACATCGGCGAAGGCGGTTTGGATGACCTGTTGGTAGTTCTCTGCTGCCGCCCGTTGCTGGGCTTGGGCCTGGGCCACCTGGCCGCTGACCGACCCGGCGGTGAAGAGGGGGCCGATCACTGAACCGGCGAAGTTCCAGGTGTTGGCTGGGCCGCTGAACAGATCGGACAGTTCGGAACTCGACCCGCCCAGTGCCGCGGTGAACGAGATGCTCGGGAAATACAGGGCCTTGGCCGCCCCGATCTGGGCATTGGCGGCGATCAGTTGTTGCTCGGCCTGGAGAATGTCCGGGCGCCGCTCCAGGAGTTGGGACGGGACCCCGGACGGCACCGCGGGCCGGCCCATGGTCTCGACCGTCAGCCCACGTTGGATGGGTCCGGGATTGCGCCCGAGCAGGATCGAGAGGCCATTTTCGAGTTGCCCGATCTGCTGTTCGATGACCGGGATTTGCGCGCTGGCGGTCTCGTATTGGGACCTGGCCTGGGCGACCTCCATCTCCGAGACCTGACCGTATTTGAACTGGAGTTCGAACAGTCGCAGCGACTCCGCATAGGCGGCCTGGGTCCGTTTCGCGGTCGCCAGTTGCTCGTCCAGCCCACGCAGTTGGATATAGCTGCTCGCGAGGGTGCCGACCAGCGACAGGATGACACCGCGCCGTGCTTCCTCGGTGGCCAGAAGATCGGCGCGCGCGGCCTCGGTCTGGCGGCGGATGCGGCCCCACAGGTCGATCTCCCAGGAAGCGCCGGCCAGCACCGTGAAGTTGTTTTGGGGGTTGGCGATCCCGCTCGGAACCGGGGTGGCGGTCGCCCCGGAGACTCGCTCCCGGATTCCTTCACCACTGTAATTCACCTGGGGGAACAGCGGCGCCCGCGCCTGGGTCAGCACGGCGGCGGCGGCCTCGACGTTGGCCGCGGCGATCTTGGCGCTCCAGTTATTGGCCAGGGCGATCAGGATCAGGTCGTCAAGCACCGGGTCACGGAACCGGCGCCACCAGCGGGTGTTGGCCGTGTCCTGGGCGTCGCTGAACGCGAAGCGGTAGGCGTCCGGGGTATCGACCAGTGGACGGGTATAGTCGGGTCCGACCATGCAGCCGGTGACCAGGGGGGCGATCAGGGTTGCGATCAGGGTTGTGATCAGACAGGCGATCAGGGGACGGCGCACGTCAGACCTCTTCGCGCCGCGCCTGAGGTGTCTGGGTGGCGGGCGCCACGCCGCCCTCGATCAGCCGATCCGCGTCGGGCACCGCTGGCGTGCCGCCCTTTGCGCTGCCGAACAGCCGGCCGCCGGCGGTCGACAGCAGCCAGTAGAACATCGGGATAAAGAAGATGGCGATCAGGGTGGCGGCCAGGGTGCCGCCGATGACGCCGGTGCCGATGGAGTGACGGCTGTTGGCCGAGGCCCCGGTGGCGATGGCGAGCGGCAGGGTGCCGAGCACGAAGGCGAAGGAGGTCATGATGATGGGCCGCAACCGCAGTCGCGCCGCCTCGGCCGCCGCGTCGAAGAAGGATTTACCCTCCTTGCGGTTTAGTTCCACCGCGAATTCGACGATCAGGATGGCGTTCTTGGCGGCCAGTCCGACCAGGGTCAGCAGTCCGATCTGGAAGTAGAGGTCGTTGTCCTGGCCGCGCAGGGCGATGGCGACCAGGGCGCCGAGGATCGCAAAGGGCACGGCCATCATGACCCCGACCGGCAGTGACCAGCTTTCGTACTGGGCCGCCAGGATCAGGAAGACGAAGATCAGACCAAAGACGAAGGCGACGGCCGAGGTCGAACCGGAGCTGACTTCTTCGCGCGCCTCACCGGCCCACTCGTAGCCATAGCCCGCGGGCAGCACCTCCCCGACCACCTCGGCCATGGCCGCCAGGGCGGTGCCGGAGGAGACCCCGGCGGCCGGGCCGCCGTTGACGGCAATGGCCGGATAGTTGTTGAAGCGGGTCACTAGGCTCGGGCCGATCACATAGCGGGTGGTGACCAAGGCCGAGAGTGGGATCATCTTGCCCTCCTTGTTCTTGACATAGAACTTGCCGATGTCTTCCGGGGCCATGCGATAACTCGGCTCAGCCTGCAGGACGACCTGGTAGAGACGCGAATCCTTGGGGAACTGGCTAACATAGAGCGAGCCGAACATGGTCGGCAAGGTGTCGTAGACATCCTGGATGGGGACCCCCAGGACTTCCGCCTTTTCCCGATCCACGTCGGCCAGCAACTGTTGGCCATTGGCGCGAATGGTGGTATTGATCCCCGTCAATTCAGGTCGGGTCTTGGCTTTGGCGATAATCTCATCGACCAGGCCGGACAGTTGTCCGAAGGTGCCTGAGCCCTTCTGTTCGATCCAGATCTGGAAGCCCGCGGTGACGCCGAGTCCGGGGATGGCGGGCGGGTTGACCGGGATCACCAATCCACCCTGGATGGGATAGAAGCCGCGCATGCCGTCGGCGATGACGGCGTTGGCGGACAGCGCCGGTGATTGGCGATCCGCATAGTCCTTCAGTGCGACAAACAATACACCGAAATTGGTCTGCATCTGGGAGTCGATCAGACTGTAGCCGTCCACCTGGGAGACGTTGTCCACGGCCGGATGCGCGCGCATCACGGCTGCCGCCTGGGTGCCGACCGCATTGGTCCGGCTCAGGCTGGCGGAGTCCGGGAGGAAATAGGGTACAAAGATATAGCCCTGGTCCTCCTGCGGTACGAATGAGGTGGGCAGGGTACGGAACATCCAGACCGTTGCGGCGACGACAAGCCCGAAGACCAGCATTCCCAGCACCCAGTGGCGCATGATCCATTTGACGCCGCTGACATAACCGCCGGTCAACCGGTCGAACCCGTCATCGAACCATTTGAAGAAGCCTTTCTGCTCGCCCTGCTTGGCCTTGACGAGGAGTGCCGCCAAGGCGGGCGAGAGGGTCAGCGCGATGATGCCGGAGAACACCACGGAGATGGCGATGGTGACGGCGAATTGTTTGTAGAGTGCGCCGGTGATGCCGCCGAGGAAAGCCACCGGCACGAAGACGGCGTTCAATACCAGGACGACGGCGATCACGGGTCCGCTGACCTCGTCCATCGCCCGCTTGGCGGCGGCATTGGGTGTCAGACCAAACTGGACCATGTTGCGCTCGGTGTTTTCGACCACCACGATGGCGTCATCCACCACCAGGCCGATAGCCAGGATCATGCCGAACAGGGTCAGCATGTTGATCGAGAAGCCGATGAGCAGCATGCCGATCAATGCGCCGAGGATCGACACCGGCACGGCCAGAGTCGGGATGATGGTGAGCCGCAGGCTGTGCAGGAAGATAAAGACCACCAGCACCACGAGGATGACGGCCTCGAAGAAGGTCTTGACGACCTCGTCGATGGAGGCTTGTACGAACTTGGTCGTGTCCAGTGCGACCGCGTAATCGAGGCCCTGGGGAAAACTCTTGGACAGTTCCGCCAGGGTGGCCCGCACATCTTTGGAGACCTGGAGCGCATTGGCGCCGGGCTGCTGATAGATGGCGATCAGGGTCGCCGACTTGCCTTCATATTCGGTGTTCAGAACATAGCTCTGCGCGCCGAGCTGGGTGTAACCCACGTCCTTGATGCGCACCAGGGCGGCATCCTGGTTCTGGGCGCGCAGGATCATATTGTCGAACTGCGCGGGTTCGGTAATGCTGCCGGTGGTGACCGGAAAGGTCTGGGGCACCGGATAGGGGGTGGGTGTATCGCCGATGCGGCCGACCGCGAACTGCTGGTTCTGCTGTTTCACGACATCGGCGATCTCGTTCGCCGTAATGCCGAGTTGCGCCATCCGGTCCGGCTTGAGCCAGATGCGCATCGCGTATTCTGGGACACCGAAGATCGAAGCCTGATTGGCGCCATTGATCCGGTTGATGGTGCTGAGCACCTGGACGTTGGCGTAGTTGGAAATCCTGTCCGTGTCGAGACTGCCGTCGGGAGAGAAGAGCGCCAGCACCATCAGGAAGGTCGAGGTCTTTTGCTGGACGTCGACACCCTCGGCCTGGACCGACTGCGGCAACTGAGCCATCGCCTGACTCACCCGGTTCTGCACGTCGACCTGGGCCAGTTCGGGGTCCGTATCGATGGTGAAATAGACCGTCAGCGTATAGTTGCCGGTCGATGAACTGGTGGACGACATGTAGATCATGTTGTTGGCGCCGTTCACCTGCTGCTCGATGGGCGCGCCGACGTTCTGGGCCACCAGGGTGCCATTGGCACCCGGATAGTTGGCGGTTACCTGGATTTGGATCGGGGTGATCTGCGGATACTGAGCAATCGGCAACTGCACCATCGCCACCAGGCCCGCGATGGTGATGATGAGGGCGATCACCACCGAGAAGATGGGTCGGTCGATGAAGAAGTGGGAGAACATGGGTGGCTCCGGGCTACTTCTTCTGGTCGCTGATCACACCGATGGGCCGGTGCGGTGCGGCAGGTGTCGGTCCCGCGTCCGGTGGGGTCTCGGACACGATCTTCACCGCCGCCCCCGGCACGATTTTGGCCACCCCGTCCACCACCACGGTGTCGCCGGCCGTCAGTCCACTGTCGATGAACCAATCATTTCCCTGCCAGGGACCGACTTGTACCGGGCGGACCTGCGCCTTGTTGTCTTGGTCGAGCACGATCACGAAATGCCCTTTGGCACCCTGCAGGACCGCCTCCTGCGGGATGAGGATCGCGTTCGGGCGCACCGCGCCTGCGATCCGCACCCGGACGAACTGCCCCGGCCGCAGGGTGGCATCCGGATTCGGCACCGTCGCGCGCAACAGAAAGGTGCCGGTCTGCACGTTGTAGTCGGCATTGGCGAAAGTGATGCGACCTTGCTGCGGGAAGAGGGAGCCATCCGACAATACGACCTCGATCACATAGCCGTCCTGCTCCGGCACGCGCAGCCGGCCGCTCGCCTGCTGATCGCGAAACCGGAGCATGTCGTTTTCGGACACGCTGAAATTGACCCAGAGGGTGTCGACCTGCGCCACGTAGGTGAGCAGGCTGTTGGCCGACGAGATGTAGGAACCGTCCTGAACCTGCGCATAGCTCGACAGTCCGGTTACCGGGGTGGTGATGGTGGTGTAGCCCAGGTTGAGCTCGGCCTGCCGCACATCGGCCCGGGCCGTCTCGACGGAGGCCGCCGCCGCCTGCTGCTGACCGGTGGCATCATCCAGGTCTTTCTGGCTCAGGGCTTTCTGCGCCGTGAGGGGGCGAACCCGGGCGAGGTTGTCGTTGGCTGTCTGGAGTCGCGCCAGTTGTTGACCAAGGGCGCCCTTGGCCGCATCCAGTGACGCCTGAAACGGCTTCGGGTCCTGCCGGAACATCACATCGCCGGCCTTGACCAGGCTGCCCTCGGTATAGACGCGCTCGTTCAGGAAACCGTCGACCCGCGCCCTGATCTGCACCTGTCGCGTGCTCTCGGTCTGGCCCACATATTCGAAAGCGACGGGGATGTCGCGCGGGACGATGCGCTGTACCGTCACCGGTGCCGGCGGGCGTTCCTGCGGCTTCGGCGCCGGCTTGTCGCAACCGGCCAGAGGGACAAGGGCGATCAGTGCGATCAGGGCGATCAATGTCCAGCGCATGCCAAGCTGTCTCCCGTAGAGAGCGAGCAATCGATTCCAACTTCGGCACTGCTGCGATGACAGAGCCGCCTGGCTAACGTGATTGAGCGACAGCCTCGTGCTTGATCAACAAGGACTCGATACGGCTCAGGCGGTCCTCGATGGCGAGTGGCTGGGCATCGGCGAGCAGCCGCGGGGTCTGCGCCGGCGCCGCCAGCCCGGTGAACATGGCGTTATCGGACCACCAGTCGATTCCCATTTCGCGAGCCTTGTCTACCGAGCACACGACCAGGCGCAATTGAATGGTGAGCAACTCGATGTCGACGAGTTTGATGCGGATGTCGCCGGCGATGACGATCCCTTTGTCGAGGACCCGCTCGAGCAAGTCGGCGACGCTGGTGCTGTTGGTGGAGTGCGTGAGTGCGGCGCGTTGAACTGACATGATCGTGTGCTACTTAGTCCGGAATTTTCCACCACAGAGGACACAGAGATCACAGGAACAAATGGGTATGCGGGATGACGCGATTCCGGATCCGTGCAACGGTTGGATACCCTGTCACCGTTGGTCCTCGTTGTGCCGAGGCCGGGGGCCCTCTCCCTGGCCCCCCGGAGAGCGGCGCCGACACCGAGGGCCCGGACAACCTCTGGGGTGCGCGCGGGGCGCAGCCAGTGCCCGGACATCGAGGGTCAGCGCCGTGATCCGTCGCTAGCGATCACCCACTACAGATCGGGAGTGAACTCATCTGCCGCATTCCGTGGCGGCGACGGATCGTTGACAACCACCGGTTCCACCGGTTTCGGCATTGCTTCCTTGGGGGCAGCGGCCTTGTGCTGGGCCTTGGGTGCGGGCTTGGCCGCGGCCTTCGGGCTGACAGCGGGGGCCGGCGCGGCCGCCGGCTTCGCGGGTGCGCCGCGCCAGGCTTGACGGGCAGCACTGCGCTCGCCGGCGAAGTCGCCGACCAACTGCTGCGTCTGTTGCTGGATGTCGGCGACGGCATGCACGATCCCGGAGACGAAGGACTGGCCGGCGGCCTTGACGTCCATCGCCATGACACCGCGGGCTTGCCGGAAACTCTCCGTCATCTGGGCGACGTCATCGCGAATCGCGGCGGCGGCTTGCTCCCGGTCGGCACGCGAGGTCGCGGCGGTTTCGGCGAGCATGTCCCGGACGGCCGCTTGACGGCTTGCGGCCGCGACGCGGATATCGGCGACGGCACCGCCGAGGCGGGCGAGGAAAGCGTTGCGGTCGGACCGCGCGGCTTCGGCCATGTCCGCATGTTCATCGCGGAAGTTGGCCTGGAGTGACTCGACGCTGTTCTTCAGGTTACTGATGAAGGCGTGCGCGGCGTCGTTGACTTCCTGGCGGGTATCGGCAATCAGGGTTTGGCGGGCGATGCGATCGGATTGGATCTCGTCGCGCAGCCGGCCCATATCTTCGGTAAAACGGCCCATTATCTGCTCCTGTTATCACTTTGCGGAATCGACCCCGGAGCAGGCGGGTCCCCGCGCGGCCCAATTACCGGGTTCGGCGCGGTTTGCCACCTGACCCGGTGGGAAGTGTCGCTCGGAATCGATGCTTAACGCATCGGAGCGACACCCCCAAGGCGCGAGACGCTCGATCAGGCCGGAGCGGCTGCAGGAGCGGTGAGGCCGATGGCCTCGGCATACTTCAGGTAGGTCTCAACCGACGCGATGACCACACGGGCTTCAACGGCGAGCAGCTCGATACCGACCAGGGAGACCTTCAACCACGCATCAATCACGATGCCCTTGTCGAGGATGCGGTCAACAACTTCGGCCAGGCTGGAGGAATCAGTAGAGTTGGCGACTTTTGCCATTTTCGTAGACCTCTGAACGTCGAAAAAATTGCACTTGATGTGCGCTGTTAGCGACCTGTGCGGGTACCGGCCATACAACGCGCTTCCATTCGCACCGGACCTCGCTCGTTGAGTCGACTGACCCGCCGATACTGCTGACGGGTCTGAAGGCTCTTGGGTTTGGCATCCTGCCTTGTGGTCGCTTGTCGTTATCAATGCATCGGCTGTGCCAGGTTTTGTTGTTTCTGATGAATGACCCTGCTCACTTATGAAAACAGTCGCTTGGCGGAATTGATTCAAAGTCTCGCGGCGCACGCCAGGGGGGTGATCGGGAAATTGGTGGAGGTTTGGTATGGAATGGATTCCATAACCCTGGTAACGGATCCTTAGTTGAGGCTGGATATAGCCTTCGGACGTTATAGGCGGACCTAAGGGCGGGTTTCAAACCCGCCCCTAACACGAAGGTCTGTCTGGAGATCAGGTGCGAACGCGATATTACGGGCGTCGGGGTCGTGATCAGCGTTGCGGTCGGCAGCGGGCGGTCCGAACAGCGTACCCAACGGGACGGTGGTGATCCGTAGGGTTCGCTGTGCGGACCGACGCCCTGGCGCCCGAACAGCGCGCTCGGCACACGGCCGTCAGCGTTCAGCGCGGCGCTTCAGGCCGCTAGGGCGAGGCGGCGCACCCCGCTGAAGTCGGTCTTGCCGCTGCCGAGCTTGGGAATGGCATCGACCCGTCGGAACTCCGTCGGGATGCTCAGGGGGTTCACCCCGGCTGCGAGCAGGGCACGGCGCAGGGTCTCGGGGTCGAGGTCGGCCGCGACCAGAAGCAGGATGCGCTCGCCTTTCTTCTCGTCCGGCAGATTGACGGCCGCCAGCTCCAGTTCAGGCTGCGCCAGGACCCGCCGCACCTGCTCCTCCACCGCCCCCAGGCTGATCATCTCACCGCCCAGCTTGGCGAAGCGTGAGTAGCGGTCGACGATGGTGAGAAAGCCGTCCGCGTCCAAGTGCCCCTTGTCGCCGGTCTTGTACCAGCGCATCCCATCCAGCATGACGACCGCCGCGGCGGTCTTCTGGGGGTCTTTGAGGTAGCCTTTCATCACCTGGACCCCCCCGATCAGGATCAACCCGTCCTCGCCCGGCGGCAGTATGGCGAGACGCTCCGGGTCTACCACCCGGAAGCTGGTGCCGGGCAGCGGCATGCCCACGGTGCCGGGCCGGGAGCCGGACTGGACCTTCCAGTTCTCGATGTCCAGGGTGTCCGGCACGTTCACGCTCGCCACCGGCGTGGTCTCGGTGGCCCCGTAGCCCTCGTAGATGGGGCGCTGGAACTTGAGCAGGAAGGCGTCGCGCACATCCGGGGCGAGGCGCTCAGCGCCGGCCACCACCACCCGCAGTGAGTCCAGCATCAATGGATGGACCTTCTTATTGCGGGTGTAGAGCCGCAGGAAGGTCGAGGTGCTGCACAGCACGGTCGCGCGGTAGCGGGCGATGGCCTTGGCGGTGCCGGCGGCATCGGTGGGGTCCGGATGACAGACCATCGGGATGCCCTCCACCAGCGGCAGGAAGGTGGTGACCGTGAGCCCGAAGGCGTGGAAGGGCGGCAGATTGGCCAGGATCACGTCATTGGCCTGGGTATTGAGCACGTCCGCGATTTGCCGCAGGTTGGCCATGATGTTGCGGTGGGTCAATTCGATGCCCTTGGGCGCGCCTTCGCTGCCGCTGGAGAAGAGGATCGCGGCGGTTGCGTCAGGGCTGGTCTTGGCAGTGACCTGCTGCCCGAACAGGAGCAGCAGCAGTCGCGCGGGCAACAGCATGGCCAGCACCAGCATCGCCAAGGACTTAAGCTTGCCGATCCGGGCGCGCAAGTCTTCCATCGGATGCAGCGTGACCTCGGCGAAGGCGGAACCAAGGTCGATGCCGCGTCCGGCGAGCCGCTTGAGGAAGAGGTCCGCCGTGATCACGTGACGTAGTCCGGCGGCCTCGATGGCGGCGCGTAGCGCCTCTGGGCTGGCCGTATAGTTGAGGTTCACCACCTGCTTGCCGACGAGCAGCGCGGCCAGGTTGGCGATGGCGCTGGCGGCGCTGGCCGGGAGCAGGATGCCGACGGCCGGTTCCGGGGCCAGCCGCCGGATCCGGCCGGCGAACAGCAGGACCGCGGTGATGAGCCGACGGTTGGTGAGCGTGGCGCCGGACGCGTCGATCACCGCCACCCGGCCGAGGTCGCGTTTGGCGGCGGCGAGCCAGGCCGCCGACAGGCTGGGCAGGCCGGCGACATAGATCTGCCAGGAACTGACCGACAGCTCGAACACCGCCTGCTTCACCCGTTCGGTGCCCGACGCCAACGGCAGTGGGGCACCGAAGGCGACCACCACATCGCGCACCCGGCCCTCGCGCCGGCCCTCTCTGAGCTTGGCGCTGGCGTAGGAGAACCAACTGCCCCAGAGGCCGCGCAGGTAGAAGGGGACAATGAGCACGGGCCCGCGCGCCGGATCGACCTGGCTGGCCGCCAGCTCGAACCCGCGCTTGAACTCGGCGAGTTGACCGTTTTTGCTGATGGTTCCTTCCGGGAAGATACAGACGACCTCGCCCTGATCGAGCAGCGCGGTGACCGCCTGGATGGCGTGGCGGCTGCTGCCGCGCGAGATCGGGACGACGCCGAAGAAATTCAGGAAGTGCTTCAGATACCAGCGCTCATAAATCTCGCGCTCCATCACGAACCGCACCGGGCGGGGGCTCGCCATCTGCACCATGGCCCAATCGACCCAACTGATGTGATTACCGAGCAGCAGCACCCCGCCCTGCGCCGGGAGATGATCGAGCCCGATGACCTTGAGCCGGTAACGGGTGGCCATGGCGCGCGCGATCATGAAGCGTACCAGGGATTGCGGAAGCTGGTAGACGGTGTACACGGCGCCGATCAGGGCCACGACCGCCAGGGCCAGCATCAGGCTCAGCCCGCCCAATTCGGCGCGGGCGGCCGCCACCGTCAGACCCAGGAACAGCAGCATCCAGATATTCTGGACGAAGTTGCTCGCGGCCAGCACCCGGCCCAGTCCCTGCTCGCCGGCATTGAACTGGATCAGCGCGTTGAGCGGAATCAGGAAAAACCCGGCGAGCACGCCCAGCAGCACGAAGTTGAGCGCGTGCGCCCAGATGGACCGGAGTTCCGGCAGAATGAACAGGGCGACCGCGATCCCGAGTGCGCCGATCGGCACCAGGGCGGTCTCGACATGGTCGCGCGAGACCCGGCCGGCGATGACCGAGCCGAGGATGATGCCGAGTCCCGAGCAGGCCAGCAGGCCCTGGATCACCACCGTGTTGGTTTCGCCCAGGATCTCCTTGGCGAAGGCCGGGAACACCGCCAGGATCACCTGCGAGATGGACCAGAAGACGGCCAGTCCGATGATGGACAGCCAGATGACCCGGTTGTCCCAGGCGGCATGCAGGTTGTCCCTGAGGTAGCGCCCGCTGCCGTACTTGCTCCAGTCGAACGACATCGCCGCGCCCGACACGGTCTGGGGCAGCCGATAGGCAAGACTTACCTCGATCAATGAGCCGAGCACCAGCAGCCAGCCGGCCGGAGCCACCAGATGCATGATCTCGCCGGGGGTGGCGTAGTCGTGACCCGCGAGCCGGCCTTCGAACACAATCGAGAAAAAGAAAATTCCGGCGAGGATGGCGGTGGTGGTGGTCGCCTGGACCCAGCCGTTGGCCGCCGCCAGCGCCTCCTTGCCCACCAGTTCCTTGATATAGCCATATTTCGCCGGTGAGTAGACGGCACTCTGCACGGCCAGCAAGAAGGTCATCCCGAAGGCCGGCCAGAACCAGCCTAGGTAATAGAAGGCCGTGATGGCCAGCGTGATGACCACCGCGGCCCAGGCCGAGAAGCGCATCACCCGCGCCTTGGGGAAGCGATCGGCAAGAAAACCCGAGGGCGAGAACAGCAAGACAAAGGGCAGCAGAATCAGTGCATTGACGATGGCGGTCAGCAGAATCTGCGCGTCACCGTCATAGGTCTTAAACAGTGTGTTCTGGATGACGATCTTGTGCCCCAGGTCCACGAAGGCATTGAGAAACATCATCCCGATGAAGGGCAGGAAACCGCCGATGCGAAATAACCGGTTCATGGCTTAGGCTCCGCGTGTGCCCGGTTCCCGAACTGGTCGGGGACCTGGGGTGCTGGTGAAGGGGCTGGCTGCCCGATGCGGTCCGGATCGGTGCTATGCTAACGTGAATCCGCCGCAGCGGGCGTATCCTGAAAAAATCGGGTGATCGCGCGGCCGGGCGTCGCGGCGACGAACGGGGTCGTGCCCCAATCTGTGGGAAAAAGCTGGCGCACGTCTGTGATTCTGAGAATGGCGACCCGACAACCCAGGGTACTACCTGCAAAGCTTTCCATAATCGTTCCGTGGGTTTTTGGAACCCGATTGCGTTCCCATACGTCGGCAGCCACGACTCATCGTGTCCGTGAAATGCATTCCCGCAAAATTCTGCGGCATCGAGACATTCTTTCCCGTGCAGCCAGACGATTCCGGCTGGTTCATGCAGGGTGTAGGGACGCAGCCACGTCTTATTTGGGCGGCTCTGGAACGCCGCCGAGAGTTGTCCAGTTGGGATTCGCGCGGCTTCTCCGTGCCGCGCAAGGGATCTGCTCACGCCGCCTTTGCCCCACCGACCGAGACGCGAATCTGAATCTCCTCCCAAGGGACCGAGACCAACCCTTCGGCGTTCTTCTCCACCAGTTCCAAATCCAGCAACTTGGCCGTGTCGGTATGTACGTTGCTGTAGTTTCGCCCCAGGTGCTTGGCTAAGGCCGCGATCGACACCGGCCCCAGCCCTTTGAGCGCATACAGGAGCGCGAGGCGCGCCGGGGTCAGTTCGCGGAAGAGTTGAGCCGCATTCGCAAACCCCAGATGGTAGTCCGCTTCCGGCACGGTCTCCCCCGCATCGACCCGCCGGGCGACCGCCAGCGCCTGCTCCAAGTAGTCTCCCCGCCGGGGAATCTCCACGATTGCTTTAGACATAGCCGTCTCCTGCCAGGCGCCGGATATCGGCGCGAAAATCCCCCACGAGTCCAGCCAGCGACCGCAACGGGTTAGGCGTCTCCCGACCGCACGCATGGCGATGGTCGCCCTTACCCGCCTCGTTGTCGTAGCGCACAATGCAACGCCCATTCCGACCGCAGTAGAGCCGGTACTTGAGCCCGTGCGGGCGCTCCGCCGTGGCCATCGGCAGGCGCCACACCACCAACTGCACCACTGTGCCGTCCGGCCATGCCTCTTTCGAGTCGATGTAGACCGCACCATCGAGAGATGGAGTGTAAGGCGTCAGCATTGAGTGCCGGGCAAACCTCGCCAAGTCCATCTTGACGTTTCGGGCGACTGAGCCCAAGCTTCGGCTCGTCATGAACTTCGAGTGGGACTTGGACAAACAACGCACTAACCGCCGCAAGCACGGCATCGAGCTGGCGGACGCGGTCGCCGTCTTTCAGGATTCCCAGGCCGCGACCGTTGAGGATCGGGCGCATGACGAGCAGCGGTTCGCCACCATCGGCCTGGACGCCTTCGGGCGCGTGCTGGTCGTGGTCTATGCCTACCGGGAGCCCGCGACCCTTCGTATCATCTCCGCGCGCAAGGCGGACGCCACCGAGCGGAAACAGTACGGGACCTGAGCCATGACCAAGACCTATGACTTCAATGTCGGCAAGCGTGGACCGATCGTCCCGCCGGCACCTGGTCAGACCCCCATCAGCGTTCGCCTCGACGACGAGGTGATCGACTGGTTCCGCCGTCAGGTGAATGACGCGGGCGGAGGCGACTACCAGGCCATGATCAACACCGCCCTGCGCGAGCACATCCGGCGCCGGGAGGGCAGCGATCTCGCCGACACCCTGCGCCAGGTTATCCGCGAGGAACTGCGCGCGGCGGGTTGAGCCCCCGTAGGTTGGGGTGAGGGACGAACCCCAACACGGCCGGCCACCGATGGTTGTTGTTGGGGTTCCTTCGTCACCCCAACCTACGGAATTTCAATCAGGCAACCAAAGCGGGTTCAGGATCTCACCGGCGAAGGACCAGATGCACTCGTCGGGAAAGCAATCGAGGCCGGTTTCCGTGACCGCGAGCGCAACCCCCTTGGTCCATACGAGATCGACCCAACGAATCTCGGTCAGCTTGCCCCGCAGGCTGGGCGACTCGTCCAGGGCGTAGGCGAGTTCCTTACGCTGGGCCTTGATGGTTTTGTCCCAACTGGCACCCCGGCGTTCCGGCTGGTATTTCCATTTCAGCAGATGACCGATCAAGACCGCCATCCGGCTCGCCAATTCGCGCTGCTCACTTTTACCCACGTCTTCGATCTCGTCGGCGATATGTTCCAAATCCAGTTCCGCAAAGCGTCCGGCCCGGATGAGCCGGGCCTGGTCGGTGGACCAGGCAACGATGTCTTGCTGGTAGGTTGGCATTCGAATGTCTCGGTACATGATCGGTGTAGCCGCCTGGTGTGCGGCCGGCACGCCTCCGATCTCAGACCACATGGCGCAGGCAGAACACAGGCAGTGCTTCTTAGAGTCCCTGACGCTCGGTAACCCAAGTCGGCGACAAGCGACAACTCGAAGGTTCAGTATAAAGGGGTTTTCCCAGTCCGAAGAATTTAGATCACGTCCGCGGGACGAGCGCGCTTGATTGTTCTTGCAGGTCGGCCACTGACGCTATCGCGGAACAATCGCAGGCGCTTCTCGTCTAGACTCTGAGGCAACGACGGGCGCCGCGTCTATCGATGATCGCCCCGAGGCCCGCGGTGGACTTTTTTGCATAGACCAATCGGGGGGCAATCCATGGCCGATTTTCTGACCTGGCGAAATGAGTGGCGGACCGGCATTGACTGGATCGATGGTGATCACCGGGAACTTGGCGCTTTACTGAACCAACTGGTCGCGGTGAACGAGCGCGCGGTGCAGGGTGTTCTGCCCCCCTACCCGGGCGCTGCGAACGGCGGGGTCCTCGTCACCTTGGACGCGCTGATTACGCTCACGCGCCGCCATTTCGTCGCCGAGGAGTCCTTTCTGCGGGGCATCCGCTTCCCTGGTTACGACGCCCACCGTTGCGAGCACGAGTTGCAACTTGCCGAGTTCGTCGATCTGCGCCGTACCCTGGGCGAGACGCCCGGTCAGTTCCTCGGCGCCGAGACCGTGCAGGACTTCAAGCGCTGGTTCTTCAACCATGTGATGGCCGAGGATCGGGATTATGTGGATTACTATCAAGAGCATCTGGCCCGCGGCTCACAGCGGCGGGCGGACTTGGCGCCGCGCGGTTGAGCGGGGTCGCGGCGACGCGCAGCCGCTCTACCGTTATAGCTTTTCTACCTGATATCCGGACAGTCCTTTGGTGTAGGGGCGGGTTTAAAACCCGCCCCTACGTCCGGTTATCACGTCCGATGGCTAGAGATGCACGCGGGCCGGCAGCCTGGACACGACTCTACCCCCGAATGCTCAGTTCACTTGAAATAACAATAAAATTATATAATATTAGAGTTATCTAATATTTCTTGGTGCAATCACCATGCGTCTGATCCATCCCGCTGCCGCTCTGACCGCGGTGTTCTCCCTCGCTGCCTGGGCGGCGGACCCGGCACCGGCGGTCCAGCCGGCTCAAGACCGAGTGATCGCTCAGCCGACCGCGCAGGATCAGGCGGGCCTGGCGACCGCCGCCGCCGAGCGGCGCACCGTCCCCCGCGAGTACCGGCTCGACGGCGTGGTGGAGGCGGTGAATCGCACTACGGTCGCGGCTCAGACCCAGGGTCAGGTCCAGGAGATCTTCTACGACGTGGATGACGTCGTACAGAAAGACGCGGTGATTGCCCGCATCAAGGATACCGAACACCGCACCCGGGTCGCCCAGGCCGCGGCCGACGGCAAGTCCGCCGCCGCCCAGTTGCAGCAGGCGCGTGACGAGCATACGCGGGTGGCGGGGCTCTATCAGAAGAAGAATGTATCCGACTCGGCCATGGACAAGGCGACCGCCGATCTGGCCAGCGCGCGGGCCGCCCTGGAGGCGGCGAACGCCCGGCTGGAGCAGGCCGAGGAGCAGTTGAAATACACCGAGGTGCGTGCCCCATACTCCGGTATCGTCACCCACCGCCATATGGAGGTGGGCGAGATCGCCAGCCCCGGCTCGCCGGTCATGACCGGCATCTCGACCGATGAGCTGCGGGTGATCGTCGATGTGCCGCAGAGTGTGATTCCGGCGGTGCGCGCGGGCGGCGCGGCGCGGGTCTATCTCCCGGATGGTCAGTTGATCGAGACGCGGGCCATCACGATTTTTCCCTTTGCCGATCTTGAGTCCAACACCTTCAAGGTGCGGATCGAACTGCCCCGGGAGACCCCGGCGCTCTTTCCCGGCATGATGGTGAAGACCGGCTTCGTGGTCGGCGAGCGGGCTGAACTGACGGTGCCCAAGGCGGCCGTGGTCCATCGCTCGGAGGTCACCGGGGTCTATGTCGTCATGGCTGATGACCATGTGCATTTCCGGCAGGTGCGTCTCGGCCGCACCCTGGAGGATGTCTATGTGGTGTTGTCGGGTCTCGGCGAGGGCGAACTGGTCGCCCTGGATCCGATCGCGGCCGGCGTCGTGCTGAAGTCCCAGGGCGCGCAGCGGCACGCCGAGGACAGGAGCGCCCGGCATGACTAATGAGGCTGTCGGACTGGGCCTCGCCGGCCGGATCGCCGCGCGCTTTCAGGCGACCGAGATTACTCCGCTGCTGGCCCTGGTCGGGCTCTTGCTGGGGCTCTTCGCCGTGCTGGTCACGCCGCGCGAGGAAGAACCGCAGATCAATGTCACCTTCGCCGATGTCTTCATCCCCTTCCCCGGGGCCTCGGCGAGCGAGATCGAGCATCTGGTGGCCGGACCCGCCGAGCAGGTGCTCTCCGAGATCAAGGGCATCGAGCACGTTTACTCGGTCTCCCGTCCGGGGATGGCCGTGGTCACCGTCCAATTCAAGGTGGGCGAGGACAACACCGATGCGATTGTGCGGCTGTTCAGCAAGGTGCAGAGCAACCAGGACTGGCTGCCGGCGAACCTGGGCGTCGGGATGCCGATCGTCAAACCCAAGGGCATCGACGACGTGCCCATCATCACCGCGACCCTCTGGTCCAAGGGCTCCGGCGCGGACCACGGCAAGGGCGCCTTCGAACTGGGCCAGGTCGCCCATGCCATCGAGCAGGAGATCAAGCGCGTTCCCGGCACGCGGGATGTCTACACCCTGGGGGTGCCGCGCCAACTGGTGCAGGTGCTGTTGCAGCCGCAGGCGTTGGCCGGCTACGGCGTCGACCTTACCGACCTGCGCCGCGCGCTGCAGGCCGGCAATCTCAATGCCGATAACCTGACGATCACCGCCGACAACCAGGAAATACTGATTCAGGCCGGGACCTTCCTGTCGAGTCCCGAGGAGATCGGCGACCTGGTGGTGGGTCTGCATGCCGGCCGCCCGGTCTATCTGCGCGACGTGGCCACCATCGAGCGCGGCCCCGAGCAGCCGGAGAGTTACGCCTGGCTGGGTGCCGGCCCCGCTGCACACCATGTCGGGGTGGATCTCAAGGGCACCACCCCGGCAGTCACCATCGCGGTGGCCAAACAGGAGGGGGTGAACGCGGTGGATGTCGCCCAGCGTGTCATCGACCGCCTGGAGCAACTGCACGGCACCTTCATCCCCGATGATGTCGAGGTCACGGTGACCCGCAACTATGGCGCCACCGCCGACGCCAAGGCCAAGAAACTCATCACCAAACTCGCGTTCGCGACTCTCTCCGTCATCCTGCTGGTGTGGCTGGCGGTGGGCTGGCGCGAGTCCCTCATCGTCGGCGCCGCGGTGGTCGTCACCCTGGCGCTGACGCTGTTCGCCTCCTGGGCCTGGGGTTTCACGCTCAATCGCGTCTCGCTCTTCGCGCTGATCTTCTCCATCGGCATCCTCGTGGACGACGCCATCGTGGTGGTGGAAAACATCCATCGACACATGGTCATGTCGCAGTCCCGCCTGCTGGACCTGATGCCGCGGGCGGTCGACGAGGTGGGCGGGCCGACGATCCTGGCCACCTTCACGGTCATTGCGGCCCTGCTGCCGATGGCGTTCGTCAGCGGCCTGATGGGGCCCTATATGTCGCCGATTCCCATCAACGCGTCCATGGGCATGCTGATCTCGCTCGCCGTCGCCTTCATCTTCACCCCGTGGATGACCAACTTTATGCTCGGCCGCCGCCATGATCAGGCCCTGGCCGCGGGCCAGGCATCGGGTCATGGGCACGGCGCTGCCGACGGCGGTTGGCTGGCGCGCCTGTTCGGGACTGTCATCGGCCCCTTTCTGGCCGGCCGCCGGGGCCATGTCAACCGCTGGCTGCTGCTGCTCGGCATCCTGCTGCTGATCGGCGGTTCCCTGCTGCTGGTGGTCAACCGGGCGGTCGTCCTCAAGATGCTGCCATTCGACAACAAGAGTGAGTTCCAGGTGGTCCTGGACATGCCCGAGGGAACCAGTCTGGAGCAGACCGCGCGGGTGCTCGCCGAGATGGGCGAATACCTGACCACGGTTCCCGAGGTCACCGACTATCAGGCCTATGCCGGCACCGCCGCGCCCATCAACTTCAACGGCCTGGTGCGCCAATACTATTTGCGTGCCGGTGCGCACCTGGGCGACCTCCAGGTCAATCTGGTGGACAAGCACGACCGCGACCAGCAGAGCCATGCGATCGCGCTGGGGTTGCGTGACCCGCTGCAAACGATCGCCCTGCGTCACGGCGGCAATGCCAAACTGGTCGAAATCCCGCCGGGACCGCCGGTCCTCTCACCCCTGGTCGCGGAAGTCTACGGGCTCGATTACGCGGGTCAGATCGCGCAGGCGCGCCAGGTGCGGGCGGCCTTCGCGTCGACCGCCGACATCGTCGACGTGGACGACTCGGTGGAACATCCGGCCAGGAAACTCGTGGTCGAGATCGACCGCGCCAAGGCCGCGCGGCTGGGCGTCACCCAGGCCAGTGTCGCGCAAGCACTTTCCACTGTCCTCAAGGGCGAGGATATGAGCTTCCTGCACGGGGCCAACGTCAAATATGCCGTGCCCATTCGGGTGGAGTACGCCGAGGCCGACAAGGCCGACGTGGATCAGGTGCTGGCCCTGCGGGTGCGCTCGCAGAGCGGCGCGCTGGTGCCCCTGTCGGAGATCGTCAGCCTGGTGGAAACCTCCCGCGCGCCCAGCATCTACCACAAGGATTTGCTGCCGGTAGTCTATGTCACCGGTGACATGGCGGGTCCCACCGACAGTCCGCTCTATGGTCTGTTCGCGATCGCCGCCACGCTGACCGATCAACTGGGCCTGCCGCAGTGGTACACCCAGCAGCCGGGTAATCCCTATGAATACAGCATCAAATGGGACGGTGAATGGCAGGTCACCTATGAGACTTTCCGCGATATGGGGATCGCCTACGGCGTGGGTCTGATCCTCATCTATCTGCTGGTGGTCGCGCAGTTTCGCAGCTATCTGGTCCCGCTGATCATCATGGCGCCCATTCCATTGACCATCATCGGCATTCTGCCCGGTCATGCGCTCCTGGGTGCCAAGTTCACCGCCACCTCCATGATCGGCATGATCGCGCTGGCCGGCATCATCGTGCGCAACTCCATCCTGCTGGTGGACTTCATCAACCAGCAGGTGCGCGAGGGGCGGCCGTTCGCCGAGGCCGTCATCAACTCCGCCGTGGTGCGCGCCAAGCCGATCGTGTTGACCGCGGTCGCCGCCATGGCCGGCGCGGTCTTCATCCTCGACGACCCGATCTTCTCGGGACTGGCGGTCTCACTGCTGTTCGGACTCTTTGTCTCCACCGTACTGACCCTGGTGGTCATCCCGGTGGTGTATTACGGGGTCATGTTCAAGCGGGTGGAGTGGATTCGCACGGCGACGGGGTCCTGATTGTTGTTTCGGCCGCGGGCAGACCAGGTGATCTCGATTGCCGACACCGAGATTTGGAATTGCTGGGCGGCCCAGGCCGGACTTGAATCGCTTCTCCGACAACGACAACGATTGTGTCGTTATTTGCCTGTTTCTGACGCGTTATTCGGGGGGAATCGTGTCCGGATCCAGTCGATAGACCCGTTCCACCAGCTCGGTCAACCCCTGTTGACGCCATCCTGGTAACTCGTCGAGAGCATCGATCCGGGCCAGGACGCTCAGCCGGTAGCGCTCCCCGAACAACTGCGCGATCTCCTGGGTCTGGACCGAGAACGGCGGTCCGGATCGCAGCGCCTGATCGTACTCCAGGGTAATCAAGAGATGCGGCACCCGCGTCGGGAGCAGCGCGTCCAGATGGGCCGCGTAGCGGATTCGCAGGTCAGGCGGGAGGGCAATCAGCGCGGCCCGATCATAGACGGCCCCGATGTCGTCAAGCAGCGCCGGACGCAGAGCGAAAAAATCGCCGCAGAGAATCTCGATTTCATCGACACGGTAACGGCGGAACCCGGACACCTCCGTCACCGTGGGACTCAGACCATGATCCGCAAAAAACGCATCCACGGCGAGTTGGCTGAGTTCGACCCCCAGCACCCGGTCACCGCGGCTGGCGAGCCACAGCAGGTCCGTGGTCTTGCCACAGAGGGGCACCAGAACCCGGGTCCCGGTCGGGAGGCCGAGTTGGGGCCAAAACTCACACAGGTGGCGGTTGATTTCGTCGCGGTGCCAGCCGGTTTCACCGCGCTGCCAACGCTCCAACCAAAAATTGAGGTTCATGGGACGTCTCTAGGGTGCGTGCGGCGGTGCGGCAGGCGCGCCTGGGTCCGCCTCGGACCCGGCAGTAGCATCGTGTTTTTCAAAACGCAGAAAATAGTTTTCGGTGAGAAAATCGGGTTCCTCGACCAACCGGAAGCCCGCCTGCCGGACTTCCGCAACCACCTGGTCGCGGTCCGCGCGCACATGCTGCATCACCCAGGCTGAACTCAGGCCGGAACGGCGGCGGTAGTCGATGATGATCAGGGCGCCGCCGGGGACCAGCGCCTGATGGATCGAGTCCAGCATCGCACGCGGGTACTCGAAGTGGTGATAGGTATCACAGACGAAGGCCAGTTCGATCCCCGCGGCCGGTAGCCGGGTGTCCTCCTGGGTGCTGACGGCCGGAACGATATTGTCGACGCGATAGCGCGCGGCCAACTCCCCCAGGCCGACGACGAAGCTCGGCGAGGTATCCACCGCATAGACCACCCCATCCGGTCCGACCGCACGCGCAAACAGCACCGTAAAGAGCCCGGTCCCGGCACCGATATCAGCGATCCGCATCCCTGGGTGAGGCCGGACCGCATGAACGATCTTGAAGCGCTGGTCGAAGACTTCCCGCCCCGGCCGCTCGAAGACCTGGGTCCACTCGCGCGGGTCCCCGTCCTGGTAGTGCCGGTTGAGCAACGGGCTGACCGAGCGGTCGCCATGAACAGAACTGGTCGGGGCCGCGGGCGCCGGGTCGGGCTGCGTAGGCCGTTCGCGGTCCTCTACCGCCACCGGAGCCGCGGTCGGGACCAGCGTGGCCAGGCCGACCAGTACTAACGCGTTTAAGTGCAAACCGTTCATTCGAGTCGGACCTGAGCCGATTGTTACCAGATCGAGCAACCTGAGGGACTGGCCGTGGTGCAGTCGCCTCAGGGTGCCAGTTTCCCCATGATACGGGCGACATAGGATTGCGTCTCGGCGAAGGGCGGCACCCCGCCGTGACGATCCACCGCCCCTTCGCCGGCGTTGTATCCCGCGAGGGCCAGTCGCAGGTCGCCTTTGAAGTAGCCGAGCAGCCATCGCAGATAGGCCATACCGCCGCGCAGGTTCTGCTCCGGGTCCCACACATCGCGCACACCGAATCGCGCGGCGGTCGCCGGGCTTGCCGGGCCGCTTTGCAATAGAGCCGGATGGCGTTATCCAGGTTCCGCGGGATCCCCTCGCCATGCTCAAAGCGCCGCCCCCATTTCGGCCAACTGACGTTTATCCAGCACGGCGTAAGCCTTGGCAAAAGTCCCATCGGCGGCGGCGATCATCGGTAGACCCGCAAGCAAACAGGTCAAGAGGCACAACAGTCGCGGGAGAATGTCGTGTCGCATGACGATGGGGTCCGCGCGGTGTCGCCCCGGCCGAGCGGCGTGCAGTAGTCACGGAACCGGGGCGTCGATCTGTTAGGATGCCCGATATTACCCGAACCCGGCAGATGCAGTCATGCCCAACCACACCGGACGGCTGGTCCTGACGACCATCGATCCACTCGCCGGACCCGAGGCAAGCGTGCTGATCGCGTCGCTGTCACGGGCGTGCTTCATCGCCGCCCCCCTGCCCGGCCATCACCAGGCTTACACCGTCGGGGCCAGTTTCCTGAGCCTGCTCGCCTTCAGCGGCTGCGCGGTCGTGGTTCCCACCGTCGCCGCGCCGGACCCGCATACCGCGTTCTGCCATGTCCGGGTTTCGACCTTGAGTGCCGCACCGCGCTTCATCTATGGCCGCAACACCCGCCCGCCGCGCTGCCCGAGCTGCCGCGCTCGGCTCATGGACTGGCGCCAACGGATCATCGCTGAGCTGGAGCGCCCCCACCCGGGAACCACCTGCACGGCCTGTGGCGACACGCGTCCGCCCTGGCGTTGGGATTGGAAGGAACAAGGAGGGTTCGGACGCCTGTTCGTGATGGTCGAGGAGGTGTTCCCCGGCGAAGCGGTACCGACCCCGCCGCTGATCGATGTGCTCACCGACGCTTGCGACCTTGGTTGGCGTCACTTCTATGTACAGGATTAAACGGTGTTCCGCGCAGGTCAGCCGGCTCGGCAAAACCCAGCCCCTCCGGCAGACCCAGCGTCATGCTGAGCGGCAGGTGGTCGGACAGGGGGTAGTCGATCACGTGAGCACTGAGGATCCGCAGCGGCTGCGTCACCAGGATGTGATCCAGATTGTGGCGCGGACGCCAACTGGGAAAGGTCTTCAGGGTGTAGTCCAAACCCTGCATCCCGGTGCGTCTGACCATCGCCCGCAGGCTGCGTGAGTCGCTGCCGCAGTTGAAGTCACCCATCAGCACCAGCAGCGGATGCTCCTCCACCAGGCCGGCCAGGTAGCCGAGCTGACGCTTGCGTGCCCGCCACCCCAGGGCCAGGTGGACGATACCGATCGCCAACTGCTCACCATCCGCCAACGGGATCTCCACCACCACGGCGCCGCGGCCGGGCAGCCCGGGCAGCTTATGCTCGGTGACCGGACCCGGCCGCAACCGGCTCAGCAAGCCATTGCTGTGCTGGGCGAAAGGACCCAGGTCCCGGTTGATCTGGCGGTACCAGTACGGGAAACCGCCCTGCCGTGCCAGATACTGAATTTGGTCGATATTGGCGCTGCGCAGACTGCCGGCGTCCACCTCTTGCAGTCCGACTACATCGAACTGCTGAATCAATTGGGCAATCCGTGCCAGATTGACGAACCGTTCCGGGTGCGGGAGCACGTGCTTCCAACTGTTCGTCACATAGTCGCTGTACCGACGGGAATAGATTCCGCCCTGGACGTTGTAGCTCAGCAGTTTGATGTGCTGCATGGACGCGCCGATCCGTGGCTCGAGAGCCCGGTAGTGAATGCTTGGCCCAAGTTGACACGGCATCCGGCCGCCGGGTCTGCCCCAGCGACCACGATTGTGCGCCGCCCTGCCACCGGAACCAGGGCCTGCGCTTCGCTACATGCCGACGTGGGCGCTGTTACTGGCTGAGTCCCTGAACGTACTGAGCAACCGCGGCAATCTCATCGTTGGTCAGACGGGCGGCCACTCCGCGCATCATGCCATTGGGGTCGTTCGCCCGGCTGCCGTCGCGGAACCAGGTCAGGGTCTGCTTGGCGTAGTCCGCATGTTGACCCGAAATACGCGGGAACTTGGCGAGACCCACACCCATGCCGGCGGGGCCATGGCACCCGGCACACGCGGGGACGCCCGAGGTCGGGTTACCGGCCCGGTAGATACGCTCGCCCAGTGCCGCCAGGGCCGGATCGGCGGTACCGCCGGCCTGGGATTGACTGGAGTAGTAGGCCGCCATATCGCGCACCTCCTGCTCCGACAGCGGCGCGGCCATCGGGCTCATCTGCGCGTTCTGGCGTCTACCGGCCTTGAAATCCATGAGTTGCTTGTAGATATACTGAGGATGCTGGCCGGCGAGCTTGGGCCAGATCGGGACGATGCTGTTGCCCATGGGGCCATGGCAAGCGACACAAATGGCGTTTGCCTTGGCTTCTCCCGCCTTGGGGTCACCGACCGGTTGCGCCCCCTCATGCGCCGCCTGGTTGGCCCAGGCCGTGCCCGAAAGCCCGCCGACCAGGAGTGCCGCTGCCGAAACCGTCTGTAGCCAGTTGCTAGTCATTTCCAGTGCCCGTCTTAGGTTGTGCGTGACCACGCCCGATCGCGGTCACCTTGAGTGAGAAAACCCCGGATGTATATCAGAGGTGGCTCATACGGGTCAATTTCCCCGCACGAATTCTTGTCGGTGGAGTGACGTTTCACCCCCCTGCCGATGCAGAGACCCGCGACCGCGCAAAAGATTCCGCTAAGCACACCGACCGCAGGGATGACGGCGGGGAAGCCCCGGCAGCATAGGAGGCACAGTGGATCGCGCAGTGTAACCAAACCTTCGCCAGGTCCCAAGAACGCCCCGCGATCAACCGACAAACGAGATCAAACGGTGTATACGATCCACAACTGCCAACCGTCGTGTCCCGTACTGCCTCAGCTGGGGCCTGTCCGGCACCAGCGCACGTCGATGCCCGCACCAACCGGGGTGCGTTCGTGGGCGCACTGACCCGTTGGTGGCAGTCCCGAACCCTCGCGCGGGAGCGTCGACGCTACCGCCAGTCGGACTGGCGGGCCGCCCGCGCCGCCCTCCCGCTGCTCGCCGGATTGACCGACGAGCAGGATGGCCGGCTCGCCGACCTTGCGCTGCTATTCCTGCGCGACAAGCGGTTGGAAGCAGTGCAGGGGCTGCAATTGACCGCGCGGATGCGGCTCATCATCGCCCTGCAAGCGGTGCTGCCGGTGCTTGAACTGGGGCTCGATTGGTACCGCGGTTGGTACGCGCTGATTCTGTATCCAGCCGCGTTCGTCCCGGCCCGTGAGTACGTGGATGCCGATGGCCTGGTCTGGGTGGACGACGAGGTTAAGAGCGGCGAGGCTTGGGAGCAAGGACCCGTGATCCTCTCATGGGCCGACGTGGCGGCCGGTCGGACCCTGGACGGCTACAACGTCATACTACACGAAATGGCCCACAAGTTCGACATGCGCGACGGTGCTGCCAATGGCCGGCCGCCGCTGCACACCGATATGTCGGGGCCGTCATGGACACAGGCGTTCGCCGCGGCCTATGCGGACCTCAACCGCCGGGTAACAGCGGGGGATGAGACCCCGATCGACCCCTACGGCGCCGAGTCACCCGCCGAGTTTTTTGCGGTCGCCAGCGAGGCGTTCTTCGAGATTCCCGGCCCGCTCAACGCCGCCTATCCGGCGGTCTATTCCCAACTGCGCGCCTTCTATCGCCAGGATCCGCTGGCGCGACTGGGCGCCGGAGCGCGGCCTGGAAATCGTTGACCGCCGCGCCGGCCACCGCCCGCCCGACAGCGGACCGAGGCTTTTCCGTCCTTGATGCATTGAAATGCGAAAATTGTTGACTAACTTAGTCGGAGGCGCGTCCGGCCGCGCGATCTTCTGGGCTCAACCCACACCTGGCAGGCAATAACTATGAGACTCTCGACCAAAGGCAGATACGCGGTAACCGCCATGCTCGATCTGGCACTGCACGCCGGCAACGGCCCGGTGACCCTGGCGGACATTTCAGTCAATCAAGGCATTTCGCTGTCCTACCTGGAACAGTTGTTTGCCGCGCTGCGCAATAAGCAACTGGTGCGCGGCGTCCGTGGACCCGGCGGCGGCTACTACCTGGGGCGGCCGGCGGCCGAGGTGTCGATCGCCGACATCATCTGCGCCGTGGACGAATGGGTGGAATTTACTCGCTGCGGCGGACGCGAGAACTGTCGAGACGGTCAGCGCTGCCTGACGCATCACTTGTGGGACCAATTGAGCGACGAGATTTTCCACTTCCTGAGCGGGATCACCCTGGAAGACCTGGTCGAACGCGGGCGTGCCGACAAGCAGAAACCCCGGCCGGACTTCCTCACCGCGAACGGAAACCGCCGCGCCGCTTGAAGGGTCGCACGCGGTCCGGTGCGCAGGGCGGTCAAGTGCTATCCTTGGCGTCCCGCCGTCGACGCGGGAGTGGCCCTCATCCGGTGGGACCGCTGATCGAACCGGGAAGCGCGAGGCGATGGCCGAACAAGCTGATGGATTGATGACGATCCAAGACTATGTCCGCTGGGGCGCCAGTCGCTTCAATAGCGCCGGGGTGTTTTTCGGTCACGGCACGGACAATGCCCTGGACGAGGCGGCGCACCTGGTGCTGGCGGCGCTCTCCCTACAGCCGGACCTTCCGGCCAGCTTCCGCGAGTGCCGCTTGACCTCAGCCGAGCGCGCTATGGTCACCGACCTGATCGAGCGGCGCGTCAGCGAACGGCTGCCGGCGGCCTATCTCACGGGACGCGCCTGGTTCGCCGGGATGGAGTTCGACATCGACGCGCGGGTTCTAGTCCCACGCTCACCGATCGCCGAACTGGTCGAGGTGGGGTTTGAACCCTGGATCGACGCCGAGCGCGTGGATCGCATCTTGGACCTGTGCACCGGGAGCGGCTGTATCGGGATCGCCGCCGCAGTCTACGTGGCGCATGCGGATGTCGACCTGGCGGATATCTCGCAAGCCGCCCTGGCGGTCGCACGACGCAACGTGGAAAAACATCAGGTCGCCGATCGCGTGCGCGTCCTGGAGTCGGACCTGTTCAGCGGCCTCGCCGGGGAACGCTATGACGTCATCTGCTGCAATCCGCCCTATGTGCCGCGGGCAGAACTGGACGGTCTGCCTCCCGAGTACCAGTGGGAACCGCGGCTGGCCCTGTTGGGTGGCGACGACGGCCAGGATCTGCTGCTGCGCATCCTGCGCGAGGCCGGACGGCACCTGACCGATGAGGGCATTTTGGTATTGGAGGCCGGTTGCGCGGCCCCTGGACTGGAGCAGCGTCTGCCGCGGGTGCCCTGGACCTGGATCCAGTTCGAACGCGGCGGCGAGGGCGTGTTACTGTTGTCACGCGCACAAATCAAGCAGCATCAACGCGATTTCGAGGAGGCCTGACCCATGAGTTTGAGACGGGCGCGCTGCGCGGATGAATATGTTGAGTGGGTGTGTCAGGCAACCTTCGAGGTCGCCGACCTGCGGGACTGCCTGGAGTATGAACTCGAGGACCTGAACCGATTTCCCGCATTTCTAGACCCCCTGGAACAAGGTATCAAGGCGGTCTATCAGTCAATGCAGGACGGAACCTACTGCTTCGGACGTGAAGATTTGCCGTTCATGGACCTGGCGGGTCGGTATGCCGACGAGATCCCCTTCCATACGCTGCTGCGGCAAATCAACGAGACGCATCGGCGTGGTCTCGATGTCGCGGGCACCGACACCTGAGCCGATCCCGAATGACAACATGCAACCATTTTGAGGCGCCAACGTCGGCGCTAGAGGTTTGAATCGATGGAACAGGGTATTTCTTTCGACCTGGACCTGATCCGCCGCTACGATCAAAGCGGTCCGCGCTACACCTCTTACCCGACGGCAGTCGAGTTTCACGAGGGCTTCGATGCGACCGCGTACGCCGCGGCCTGTGCACGCAGCAACGCCAGCAAACGTCCGCTGTCACTATACTTCCATATCCCGTTTTGTGACACGGTTTGTTTCTACTGCGCATGCAACAAGATCGCCACCAAAGATCGGTCGCTGGCGCCGCCCTATCTCGACCATCTCTATCGTGAGATCGAGATGCAAGCGGCCCTGTTCGACCGCGATCGGGTGGTCGAACAACTGCATTGGGGCGGCGGTACCCCGACCTTCCTGAGCCACGACCAGATGCAGGGGCTCATGCAGCAGACCCGTCGCCACTTCACCTTGGCCGACGATGCGACCGGTGAGTACTCGATCGAGATCGATCCCCGCGAGGCGGACGCGGCAACCGTGGCGTTGTTGCGGCGGATTGGATTCAACCGTATGAGCCTGGGGGTCCAGGACTTCGAGCCCCGCGTTCAGGAGGCGGTGAACCGCATTCAAACCGAGGCCCAGACCCTAGAGGTGCTCAACGCGGCACGTGCGGAGGGGTTCCGCTCCATCAGTCTCGATCTGATCTACGGACTGCCATTTCAAACGGTTGCCAGTTTCCTGCGCACGCTGGATCGGATCATCGCGTTCGCCCCGGACCGGGTGTCGGTGTTCAACTACGCTCACCTGCCCGAGCGCTTCAAACCCCAGCGGCGCATCAACGAACCTGACTTGCCGGCACCGGAGGTCAAGCTCGACATCCTGCAGAGCACGATCGCCCGCTTGAACGAGGCGGGCTATGTCTACATCGGCATGGATCACTTCGCGCGACCGGACGATGAACTGACCCTGGCGCAACGCGCCGGAACGCTGTATCGCAACTTTCAGGGCTACTCGACCCACGCCGACTGCGACCTGATCGGGCTTGGTGTAACCTCCATCGGGAAGGTGGACACGACCTACGGTCAGAACCGGCGGGCACTGGAAGAGTATTATGCGGACATCGATGCCGGGCGCCTGCCGGTCTTCCGCGGCCTGGAACTGAACCGCGACGACCTGATCCGCCGGGACGTCATCACCCGCCTGATCTGTCATTTCGAGCTCGCGATTCCCACCATCGAATCGACCTGGGATATCGACTTCGCCGACTATTTCGCCGACGCACTGACGCGACTCAGCCCCATGATGGGTGACGGATTGGTTGAGATCGACGCCGGCACGATCCGCATCCTCCCGCGTGGACGGCTCCTGGTGCGCAATATTTGCATGGCCTTCGACGCCTACCTCGCCAACAAAACCGGTCCGATCGGATTCTCGAAGGTGATTTGAGCCGCGGTCGGCGGGGATACGGACGTCCGGTCCGGACGGCGGTCAATTGACGGAATGGAATCGACCAACGGACGGCGGGAGCGCTTGCGCCCCAAGGAGCAAGAAGCGATAACAGGGGCTTAGCAGGGCTATGCACCTGTTATCGCGGTGCCGAGGAGGTGCAGAATGATGCACCAAGTGGTGCATCATCCGGCAGCAATCGCCCGACCCCCAGCCCCGTCAACACAGAACGCGTGTTGATCCCGGCGCGTCCTGCTCGCTTACCGCCGCGCGACGGCGGACCACGCCGAATTGTCCGCTATCGCTGGCGAAATCACTGGCTTTGCCTTGGATCGTGAGGGCAAGTCGGGCTATAATCTCATGCTTTTCATGTCGGGCATCGCTGCCTGACGGACTGAATTGATTCGACCCGCGCCGGGGTGACACCCGGCACGGCGAAAATCGCCTGGACGGTGGGAGACACGACGCATGCAAGTTACGGTGGAGTCGGGAGAGGGTCTGGAGCGGCGAATGCGCATCGAGCTCCCCTTTGAACGCATTCAGGGCGAGGTGGACAAACGCTTGCAGGGCATCGCGCGCTCGGCCCGTCTGCCCGGTTTTCGGCCCGGCAAGGCGCCGATGAAGGTGCTGCGTCAACGCTACGGCAGCCAGGTCGAGATCGAGGTGTTCGGCGAGTTGGTCCAGTCGAGCTTTGCCGAGGCGGTGCAGGATCATGCGTTGCGCCTGGCCGGCGTTCCGAGCATCCAGCCGGAGATTAATCAGGCGGCGCGGAGCTTCGGCTTCACCGCGACCTTCGAGGTCCTGCCCCAAGTCGAACTCGCGTCCCTGGCCGGCCAGGTGGTCAAGCGGCCGGTCGCGCAACTGACGGACGAAGACCTGGTACTGATGATCCAGCGGCTGCGCGAACAGCGCAAAACCTGGGTTGGGGTCCAGCGACCCGGCCAAGTTGGCGACCGCCTGACCATCTCCTATACGGGAACCCTGGACGGTGAGCCCTTCGATGGCGGTTCGGCCTCCGGCACCACGGTAGAACTCGGCACGGGACGGATGATCCCCGGCTTTGAGGACGGACTGGTCGGCGCCGCCGCCGGGGACACCCGCACCTTAGATCTGCGATTTCCGGAGAATTACCAGCGTACCGACCTGGCCGGACGCCCGGTGCGCTTTGAGGTGACCGTCGACGCGGTGAGCGAGACGCTGCTGCCCGAGGTGGATGAGGCTTTTGCCCGCGCCTTCGGGGTCGCCGACGGCGATGTCGAGCGTTTTCGTGCCGACGTGCGTGCCAATATGGCGCGTGAATTGAAGCAACGCATCCACGGCCGCATCAAAGACCAGGTGATGGAGTTGCTCCTGAAATGCAACACCTTGGATATCCCCAGGGTGTTAGTCACAGACGAGATCAGCGGGCTGAAACAACAGATGCGCGCCAACCTCGGCGGCGCCCAGTTCGAGTTGCCCGACAGTCTCTTCGAGGAGTCGGCGCAACGGCGCGTGAGCTTGGGCCTGATCATCGCCGAGATCGTCAAACAGAATGGGCTCAAGGCCGATCCCGCACGCATCCGGACGGCCGTAGAGGACATGGCGTCCACCTACGAGGACCCGCAAGAGGTCATCGACTATTATTACGCCGACCGCCAGCGTCTTGGCCCGGTGGAGTCACTGGTCTTGGAGGAACAGGTCGTGGACTGGGCACTGAACCAGGTGACAGTGCAAGAGGAACAGTTGAGCTTCGCGCAGTTGACCGACCCGGCGTCGGCAGCCACCACCGCGGGGCTCTAGCCCCAACATCTAGGCATCCTGGGATGCCTGGACGTTGGATCGAGTGCGGATCGACAGCGTTAAGCAGCAGGCGAGTGGATTTCATGATCAATCCCGTGAGTCACAGCGAGTGGAGCCCGAAAGGTCTGGGGCTCGTACCTATCGTCATCGAGCAAACCGCACGCGGCGAACGCTCCTTCGACATCTACTCGCGTCTTTTGAAGGAGCGGGTGATCTTTCTGGTCGGGCCGGTCGAAGATTACATGGCCAACCTGGTGGTCGCCCAGATGCTCTTTCTGGAGTCCGAGAACCCGGACAAGGATATCCATCTTTACATCAACTCCCCTGGCGGGTCGGTGACGGCCGGACTGGCGATCTACGATACCATGCGCTTTATCCGTCCGGATGTGAGCACCATGTGTGTTGGGCAGGCCGCCAGTATGGGCGCTCTGCTCCTGGCGGGCGGAGCCGCGGGTAAGCGCTACTGCCTGCCGCACTCGCGGATGATGATCCACCAACCGCTCGGCGGCTTCCAGGGGCAAGCGACCGATATCGACATCCACGCCCGCGAGATTCTCCTGATTCGTGATCGCCTCAATCGCATCCTGTCGCACCATACCGGTCAGCCGATCGAGAAAATTGCCGACGACACCGACCGCGACCGCTTCATGGGAGGCGAAGAGGCCCAGAGCTATGGTCTGATCGATACCGTCCTGAGCGAGCGCGGTCCGGCTGGAAGCAAGTTGTAAGGGTATCCGCCGCACCATGAGGCACACATCGCGCACATGTTGCGGCGCTCGACGCCGGTTCCGGCCAGGCCATCGGTCTGGTTTTGTGACATTCTTGCTATACAGATTCAAACCGTTATGATTGACTCAAACGCGCGAGGGACGGCTTGGTCCCCGGCGTAAACCGACCTCCGGAGTGTCAACCCCGATGAGTGGAAGCAACCACGGTAAGAACGACGAGGGCAAACTCCTCTACTGTTCGTTCTGCGGCAAGAGTCAGCATGAAGTGCGCAAGCTCATCGCCGGCCCTTCCGTGTTCATTTGTGACGAGTGCGTCGAGCTATGCAACGACATCATCCGTGAGGAGATGCAGGAAGGCGCGGGCGAAGCGACCAGCAACCTGCCGAAACCACACGAGATCAAAGAGAGCCTCGACCAGTTCGTGATCGGTCAAGAGTATGCCAAGAAGGTCCTTTCGGTTGCCGTCTACAACCATTACAAACGCTTAGAGGTCTCGGAGGCCAAGGAAGAGATCGAGATCGCCAAGAGCAATATCTTGCTCATCGGGCCTACCGGCTCGGGTAAGACGTTGCTGGCGGAAACCCTGGCACGGGTCCTGAATGTGCCCTTCACCATCGCCGACGCAACCACGCTGACCGAGGCCGGGTATGTCGGCGAGGATGTCGAGAACATCATCCAGAAGCTGCTCCAGAAGTGCGACTACGACGTTGAGAAGGCGCAGACGGGCATCGTCTATATCGACGAGATCGACAAGATCTCACGCAAGTCGGATAACCCGTCGATCACGCGCGACGTGTCGGGCGAAGGTGTACAGCAGGCGCTGCTCAAGCTGATCGAGGGGACCGTCGCCTCGGTACCGCCCCAGGGCGGACGCAAGCATCCGCAGCAGGAGTTTCTGCAGGTCGACACCTCCAATATTCTCTTTATCGTTGGGGGCGCCTTCGCTGGTCTTGACAAAGTCATCCAAAACCGACTAAACAAATCAGGCATGGGCTTCACGTCCGACGTCCACAGCAAGGATGACAAGCGTCAGATTGGGGAATTGTTGGCGGCAGGGGAACCCGAGGACCTCATCCGTTACGGTCTGATCCCGGAATTCGTCGGACGCCTGCCGGTGACGGCCACGCTCGACGAACTCGATGAGGCGGCGCTGATGCGCATCCTCACCGAACCGAAGAACGCGCTGGTCAGACAGTATGGCCGCCTGTTCGAGATGGAGGGTGTCGAACTCGAACTGCGTGACGACGCCATGCGCTGCATCGCCCATAAGGCGATGGATCGCAAGACCGGGGCACGCGGCTTGAGGACCATCATGGAACAAGTGCTGCTCGACACCATGTACGATCTGCCGTCCATGAGCAACGTGGGCAAGGTCGTGCTGGACGGTTCGGTGATCAGAGGCGAGAACAAACCCTTCCTGATCTACAACGGCCTCGAAAAGCAGGCTGCCTCCGGGGATTGATGCAGCCAAGCCGCGGCCTCGCGCGGCTTATCGTGTCCTCGTCGGTTGAACTCGCCTGTTTCTGCCCTGATTCTTTTCCCCAGCGCATCAGCAATCATTCACCGATCTCTGCGCCAGCCTCGCACTCCGGGTACGGCCGCGCCGTCCGGGGCTGCGGGCCAGAGTGGTCGTCGTCACCCCACAAGTTTCAGCAACGAGAGCGTCAATGGCACAGCACGAGTCCTCACGATCCCCATCCACGGCCCCCCAGGAGGTACCGGTCCTGCCGCTGCGTGATGTCGTGGTCTACCCCCACATGGTCATCCCGTTGTTCGTGGGCCGTGACAAATCCATCCGCGCACTCGACGGGGCCATGGCGAACGACAAGCAGATCCTGCTGGTGGCCCAAAAAAGCGCGGATGTCGATGATCCGGCCGTGAAGGACTTGCATGAGATCGGCACCCTGGCGAACATCCTGCAACTCCTGAAGCTTCCGGACGGGACGGTCAAGGTGCTGGTGGAGGGGAATCAGCGGGCACGCATCGAACGCTTTCTCACAACCGAAGAATCGTTCTCCGCACTGATCGAGCCTCTGACCGAGACCCTGGAAGCAGATGATCGCGAGCAGGAGGTCCTGATCCGCTCCGCCGTCTCGCTCTTTGACCAATACGTCAAGCTCAACAAGAAGGTTCCGCCGGAGGTCCTGACCTCCCTGTCGAGCATTGATGAGGCCGGTCGGCTCGCCGACACCATGGCCGCGCACATGTCGTTGAAACTCGATGAGAAACAGCGCGTTTTGGAGATGATCGACATCCAGGTGCGCCTCGAGCACCTGATGGGACTGATGGAATCCGAGAACGATATCCTCCAAATGGAAAAGCGGATCCGCGGACGGGTCAAGCGCCAGATGGAGAAGAACCAGCGCGAGTACTACCTCAACGAGCAAATGAAGGCGATCCAGAAGGAACTGGGCGAACTCGACGAGGCCCCCAACGAGATCGAAGAGCTCGCCAAGCGCATCGAGAACGCGGGGATGCCGAAGGACGTCAAGACCAAGGCGCTGGCCGAACTCAATAAGCTGAAACTCATGTCGCCCATGTCAGCCGAGGCGACCGTGGTGCGCAACTATGTCGACACCCTGGTCAGCGTCCCCTGGAAGGAACGCACGCGCATCCGCAACGACATCCGGGTCGCCGAACAGGTGCTGGATAAAGATCATTACGGCCTGGAGCGGGTCAAGGAACGGATCCTGGAGTACTTGGCCGTACAGCAGCGGGTCCGCAAGCTCAAGGGTCCGATCCTGTGTCTCGTCGGCCCGCCGGGCGTGGGAAAGACCTCGCTGGGGCAGTCCATCGCGCGCGCGACCAATCGCAAATTCGCCCGCATGTCCCTTGGAGGCGTGCGCGACGAGGCCGAGATTCGCGGCCATCGGCGCACTTACATTGGCGCATTGCCGGGCAAGATCATCCAGAATCTGTGTAAAGTTGGTTCGCGCAACGCCTTCTTCCTGCTGGACGAGATCGACAAGATGGCGATGGACTTTCGGGGCGACCCGGCCTCCGCCCTCCTGGAGGTTCTGGACCCGGAGCAAAATCATACATTCAACGACCATTATCTCGAGGTGGATTACGACCTTTCGGAGGTCATGTTCGTCGCGACGGCCAACACGCTTAACATTCCGCCGGCACTGCTGGACCGCATGGAGGTGATCCGGCTGTCGGGTTACACGGAAGATGAGAAAGTCGCCATCGCGGAGCGTTATCTGATTCCGAAGCAGATCAAGAACAACGGGCTCAAGGAAGGGGAGTTGATGATCCGCGAAGCGGCACTGCGGGACATCATCCGCCATTACACACGCGAGGCCGGCGTGCGCAACCTCGAGCGGGAAATCTCCAAGATCTGCCGCAAAGTAGTCAAGGAAGTTCTCCTCAAGAAGCGTGGAACCGGCACGGTGGTCGCGGCCAAATCGCTGGAGAAGTACCTGGGAGTGCAACGCTTTCGCTACGGGCGCGCGGACGAGCACGATCAGGTCGGTCAGGTGACCGGGCTGGCCTGGACCGAGGTCGGCGGCGAACTCCTGCGCATCGAGTCGGCTCTGGTCCCCGGCAAGGGCAAGTTCACCTACACCGGCCAACTCGGCGACGTGATGCAGGAGTCGATCCAGGCCGCCATGACGGTGGTACGTTCACGTGCCGATGCACTGGGCATCGTCCCCGACTTTCATAACACCTTCGACGTGCATATCCACGTGCCGGAGGGGGCGACGCCGAAAGACGGTCCCAGTGCCGGTGTCGCCATGTGCACTGCCCTGGTTTCGGCACTGACCAAGGTACCGGTTCGGTCGAATGTCGCCATGACCGGCGAGATCACCTTACGCGGGGAGGTTTTGCCGATCGGCGGACTGAAGGAGAAACTGCTGGCCGCCCACCGGGGCGGCATCGATACAGTGATCATCCCCAGCGAAAACGCGCGCGACCTCACTGAAATCCCGAAGAACATCCAGCAGAATCTCGATATCCGACCAGTCCGTTGGATCGACGAAGTGCTGGAGATCGCCTTGACACGCAGACCCGAGCCGATTATCACCGCCGCTGAGGGCGGAGACGGGGCGAGTCCGCAGGAAGCAGCCCCGGAGCAGCCGACAGATCCGGCGCGCGAGCAACCGGTGCGGACGCATCACTGACTTTTTTGACCTTTCTGAAGCAGAGTCGGCGAAACCGGGTTGCCCCGTTACTGACTCCGCTTTAGGATTCGATAACGCGTGCGGTGCCTCCGGTTTCGGTTGCCAGACTATCCCGACAGGACTTCGACCGATCGCACGCGGGGCAGGACATGGTTTGCTCGCAGAGCAGTGGTCACGACATTGGGGGAATAAATGAACAAATCGGATCTGATTGAGGCGATGGCGGAAGCGGGTGATATCCCGAAGGCGGCAGCGGGCCGGGCACTCGATGCGTTGACAGACGCCATCGCCGTCGCGCTGAAGAACGGAGACACCGTCTCCATCATCGGCTTTGGGACCTTCTCGGTGAAGGAGCGCGCCGCGCGCGCCGGACGCAACCCCCAGACCGGCGCCGCCATTGAGATTGCTGCATCAAAAAACCCTGGCTTCAAGGCTGGCAAAGCCCTGAAGGACGCGATACAATAAACGTTCGTCTTTGGGGTGCTTAGCTCAGCTGGGAGAGCATCGCCCTTACAAGGCGAGGGTCGCAGGTTCGATCCCTGCAGCACCCACCAAGGGAGCGGTAGTTCAGTTGGTTAGAATACCGGCCTGTCACGCCGGGGGTCGCGGGTTCGAGCCCCGTCCGCTCCGCCAACACCGATGCGGGGTATCCGTCTTGGATACCCCGTTTTCGTTTGTGTCGATTTCACGCTATCCCGCGGTGCCCCGGTCACCGACGCTGTCGGCGGCGGTGCCGTTTCTTCATCAAGACCCCGTGCGAGTAGAGAGACATGCTGCAGACCATCCGGGACCGCGCCCACGGCTGGATCGCCTGGACCATCATCATCTTGATCAGTATTCCGTTTGCCCTCTGGGGTATCAGCTCCTATTTCGACGTCGGCGGTGAGCCGGTGGCGGCCTCGGTCAATGGGAATGACATCCTCGAACGTGAACTCGATCGACGGGTTCAGACCGCGCGGATCCAACTGCGTGAACGCCTTGGCGCGGCCTACGACCCGGCCCAGTTCGACGATCAGCGCCTGCGCCGCGAGGTGCTCGATGAGATGATCCGCGAGACACTCCTGACCGATATCGCCAATCGCATGGGCCTGCGCGTGTCGGATCAGGAACTGCGCGCTCAGATCCTCATGGAGCCGGCGTTCCAGAAGGATGGTCGCTTCGACCATGCCTCCTACGAGCAAATCCTTCAGTACCAGGGCCAATCACCCGCCATGTTCGAGGCGCAATTGCGCCAGCGGATCATCGGCAGCCAGTTGATTCGGGCGGTCACCGGCAGCGAACTGGTGACCAAGGCCGAGCGGTCGCAGTATCAGCGACTGACCAAACAGCAGCGCGAGATCACCTGGCTGCGCCTGCCGCTCGAGCGTTTTCAGGGACAGGAACCCATCGACGAGGCGGCGATCACCGCCTTCTATGCAGCCAACACGGCGCGATTTCAGATCCCCGAGCAGGTGAAGCTCGCTTACCTGGTCTTGGACGTGGCCGGACTGGCCGCGAAAAACCAGGTCTCAGACGACGAGATACGCCGCCGCTACGACACTGACCAGGCCCGCTTCGGCCAGCCGGAGCGGCGCCGTGTCCGGCACATCCTGCTCACGCTCCCGCAAGACGCCGACGAGGCGACCGCCGCGACCGTACTGACCGAGAGCCTGTCCATCCGCCAACGCATCCAGGCCGGCGAGACCTTCGAGGAGGTCGCCAAGGCGGTCTCCAAGGACCCCGGAAGTGCCGGCCAGGGCGGGTCTTTGGGCGAGATCGAGAAGGGCATGATGGACCCGGCCTTCGAGCAAGCGGCTTTTTCTTTGCCCGTCGGCGACCTCAGCGAGCCGGTGCGCAGCCGTTTTGGCTACCACCTGATTCAGGTGGACGCCATTACCCCCGCCGCCGTCAAACCGTTTGAAGACGTCCGCGAGCAACTGCGTGGGGAGTTGGCGAAGCAGCAGGCCGAGTCCATGTTCTACGACCTGGGGGAGCGCCTGGCGAACGTCGTCTATGAGTCGGGGGACAGCCTGGAACCGGCGGCCCAAGAGCTGGGCCTGGAGATCCAGCACAGCGACTGGATCGGCCGTCAGGGCGGCGAAGGCGCGCTGGGTCACCCGAAAGTGACCGCGGCCGCATTCAGCGACGAGGTCCTCCACGAGGGTCGCAACAGCGACTTGATCGAGCCTGAAAAGGACGTGTTACAAGCCGTCGTCGTGCGTGTCGTTGATCACCGCGAGGCCGCGACCCGGCCACTGGACGAAGTGCGCGATGAGATCGCCGCCGACCTGCGCAAGGAGCGCGCAGGCAAGCTCGCCGCGGAGGCGGCCGCCGCCGGTGCTGAGCAACTTCGCGGCGGCGCCGACTGGTCGGCCGTGGCGGGCGAGGGCAAAATCGAGGAGCCCGGCCTGGTCGGCCGCAATGACCCCAAGCTTCCGGCGGCCGTGCGCACGACCGCCTTCACCCTCCCGATCCCGGCCGCCGCAAGCACCAGCATCGGCACGACCACACTCGACAACGGGGATGCGGCCATCGTGCGGGTGAGTAAGGTCGAAGACGGCCCGGTCGAGACGGTCGGGGCTGACGGGAAACCAGCCGCCGCCGACCCGTCGTCGATGCTCGGTCAGCTGCTGGGGCGCCAAGCGTTCGACGCTGTGCTGAAAGATATGGAAACCCGAGCGAAAATCGAGCGCCAGAGTCTCAAGACGGCCGATGCTGGGGAAGGCTGACCGAACCCCGCCGGTTCAGCGGCGGGCATATCCCGTGAACACCCAAAAGCACACTGCGCAAGGCAACTTACAGAGGTGGCGACACGGATAAGGCGTCAACCCACCCGGAGATATGCTCGGGAATTTTCTGCACCGGGTAGCGTGGCGGCATGACCCAGGTCGGCTCAGGAATGTTCTGAAATGCGCCCAGATTTGCTCCCGCCGGAACGACGACGGCAAGGTCGAACCACCCCGGCAAAGTGAGATCCGTCGACCAGCCGATAGCCGGACTGTCGGCAGCCAAGCTGCCGTCGGCTTGCACTTGCGGATCATCGACAATCCCATGAAGCTGCGTCATGCCGAACGGAGACTTGCTGATGTCGTAGTCGAAAGACCCTCCGGATGGCGTCTTACTGAACGCCGTCAATAACGTCACGTAGACGTTATTGCGTGCGGTGAGCGGCGTGGCAATCTTGCGCGACAGCATGTCGTACGCGTAGAAATTTGCAGCGCCCTCGCCAACGATCGTATTGTTGAACAGGAAAACACCGTTCGCAAAACCGCGCGACAGATCGATCTTAAAAGCAGAATTGAGGCGTGACAGCTCAGAGGTCGGGTTTCCGGTTGTGATCTGCACGTTGTTGTACACGAATATTGGCCCTACGCCCTTCGTGGTCAGACTGATCATCCGATGGGTATCGAACAACGTATTGCTGAAAAAATGGAAATTGAACGAATCGCCTTCCGGTTCCGCGGGATCATCGACGACGCGCTCGAAGAAGTTGCCGCTGATAAAGATATTCGCGTTCATCCACTGCCCCGCCGTGTCGTCGGTAAACAGGAATGCGTTAAACACATCATGCACCCAATTATTGCGGATAGCGTAGCTGCCGCCGCCATAGGAGGTACCGGACACGGCACCTCCCTCGCACGCCGAACCTTTCAACTGCGTCCAAGTCTTTCCCAACACGCATGACTGGAGGAACTCATTATCCTCGACGAGGATATGACTGGAGTAATCTTTGAGATAGAGCGCTCGGGTCAGGAAATCGAATCGGTTATTCCTGAACGCAATATAGTGGCTCTGTTCCACTGTGACCTGATTGGTCCCGCCCGTGAAGTTCAACCCTTCAAGCGTGAGCCATTGAGAGTTTCTCACGACCAACGAACCCGCGGCGAAGCGCGCGTTTTCGCCCCGAATGCGGATGGGGTTGGCTTGGGTCCCGGTATCGGTCAAAGTCCACTGTCCGGTGTAAGAACCCGCGAGCAATACGATCGCGTCGCCCGCCAGCGTCTTACTTGCCGCTTTGCCGAGCGTCTTGAACGGCGCCGCGACGGTCCCGGCGCTCGCATCATTGCCGCCCGTCGGACTGACATAAAACGCCGTCGACGCCATGACCTGCGGAGGGCCGACGAGCGACAAGGCGACGATAGCACTGACCGATAACAAGCCGCAGCTCGAAAGTTTCATCTCTCTACCCATAGGACTTGCGCTAAACCAAAAAGTCCGCAACGGCCGCGGTACCGCCGAGACGCCTCTCCCGCCAGGTGTACCGGGACGGCGATCGGGGGCCGTCCCGCACGGCACAAGGCTCCCAATCAGCGAATCTGGTTGATTCCCTGACCGAGCATTTCGGGAGAGACCAGGGTGATCCCTCGTTCCGTAACGAAATACCCGGCCTTGCGGTCCGCCGCGGCATCGAAGCCGATGACACTCCCCTCGGGAATCGAGCAGAAGCGGTCGATGATGGTATTGCGAATACGGCAACTGCGGCCGATCTCCACGTCCGGCAGGAATACCGAGTCTTGAACGTAGGCGTACGAGTTGACGCGAACGTTGGAGAACAGCAGCGAGTGCCGAACCGTGGACCCGGAGATGACGCAGCCGCCGGAGACCATCGAGTCCACCGCCATACCGCGCCGGTCATCGTCATCGAAGACGAACTTGGCGGGCGGCAACTGTTCCTGATAGGTCCAGATGGGCCAATCCCGGTCGTAGAGATTGAGCGGCGGGGTCACACCGATCAACTCCAGATTGGCTTCCCAGAAAGCGTCCAGGGTCCCCACGTCGCGCCAGTAGGCTTGCTCGCCGCTGCGCGGGTCGCGGAACCGGTGCACCATCACCCGATAGCGGGCGATGACCCCGGGGATGATGTCCTTGCCGAAATCGTGAGATGAATCCTTGGTATCCGCGTCTTTGATCAACTGCTCGAACAAGAAGCCGCGATTGAAGACATAGATCCCCATGGAGGCCAGACAGCGGTCTGGTTGTCCGGGGATGGTATCCGGCACTTCCGGCTTCTCCTGAAAGCCGATCACTCGACCGTCCGCCTCGGCGGTCATGATGCCGAATTCGAGGGCGCGCTCCCGCTCCACCTCGACGCAGCCCACCGTCATGTCGGCACCGCTCTCGACATGCTGGGCGATCATGGCCCCATAATCCATCTTATAGACGTGATCGCCGGCCAGGATCAGAACGTAGTCCGGATTGTGGTTGCGGATGATATCCAGGTTCTGGAAGACGGCATCCGCCGTGCCGGCGTACCAGGAGGTCTCGGCCACCCGCTGCTGCGCCGGCCACAACTCGACGAACTCGCCGAATTCGCCGCGCAGGAACCCCCACCCCTTCTGGATGTGCAGGATCAGGGAGTGGGCCTTGTACTGTGTGAGCACGCCGATCCGCCGGATGCCCGAGTTGATGCAGTTCGACAGCGGAAAGTCGACGATGCGGAATTTGCCGCCGAAGGGAACCGCCGGCTTGGAGCGCCAGGCGGTGAGATGCTTGAGACGCGAGCCCCGCCCGCCGGCCAGGATGAGGGCCAGCGTGTTGCGGGTCAGGCGGCTGACGAACCGTGGGTTCGATGCCGACATAGATCCTCCTGGTGGAACCATCGTAGTGATCGTCGTTTTGATCATTGGTCGGCACTGGGGCGTCCCCGCCGACAGCCTTATGGTACCATCCGAAGTCGTCGAGGCATCCACTCGCGGAGGATAAAATCACAATGACCACCCCCAAGCCCGCCGCCCCCAAGCTTCCCGAGCCGCTCGCGCGAATCGTCGAGGCCCGTCACCACGACCCCTTTGAGGTACTGGGACGGCATGCGGCCGGTGATCGTGTCACGGTATGCGCCTTCCTGCCGCGCGTTCAGCGGGTCCGCATTCTGGAAGCGGACGCGGAAATGACCCGGATCGAGGGCACCGACCTGTTCAGCTGGGAAGGCGCGGCGTCGCGGGTTCCCGAGCGCTACCGCCTCAGTTGGGAGGACAAGGCCGGCATCCAGGGTGTGGCCTATGACCCCTACTGTTTCCCGCCCCAACTCGGCGACCTCGATCTGCACCTCTTTGGTGAGGGTAAGCATTGGGACGCCTTCCGTTTTCTCGGCGCGCACCTAGGGGAGGTAGACGGCATCAGCGGGGTGCAGTTCGCCGTCTGGGCACCCAACGCCGAGCGCGTTAGCGTGGTGGGCGACTTCAACCACTGGGACGGGCGCGCCCACACCATGCGGGTGCGCGGCGGTTCCGGCGTCTGGGAGCTGTTCATCCCCGGCATCGGGGCGGGCGGGTACTACAAGTACGAAATCCGCGATCACGCCGGCAACGCCCACGTCAAGATCGATCCCTATGCCAACGCCTTCCAGGCGCGTCCGGAGACCGCCGGGCTGATCATGGCCCCGAGCGACTACCAATGGCGAGACGCGGCCTGGCTGAAAGAACGGGCGGCGATGGACTGGCAGCGTCGACCCTTCTCCATCTACGAGATCCATCTCGGTTCCTGGCAGCGGGATGACGAAGGCAACTTCATGAACTACCGCGAGCTGGCAGTCCAGCTCGCCGAGTACGCGCTGGAATTGGGCTTTACCCATATCGAACTGTTGCCGATCACCGAGCACCCCCTGGATGCCTCCTGGGGCTACCAGTGCACCGGCTACTTCGCGCCGACCAGCCGTCACGGCACCCCGGACGACTTCCGGTTCTTTGTCGATCACCTTCACAGTCACGGCATCGGCGTGCTGCTCGACTGGGTGCCCGCCCACTTCCCCAAGGATGCCTATGCCCTGGCCCGTTTCGACGGCACGGCACTCTATGAGCACGCCGACCCGCGATTGGGCGAGCATCGCGACTGGGGCACCCTGATCTTCAACTTCGGCCGTAACGAGGTGAAGAACTTCCTGCTTTCCAGCGCCCTGTACTGGCTGGCCGAGTTTCACATCGACGGGCTGCGCGTCGACGCGGTCGCCTCCATGCTGTACCTCGACTACTCGCGCAAGGCCGGTGAGTGGGTCCCCAACAAGTACGGCGGCAACGAGAACCTGGAAGCAGTCGACTTCATTCGTCAGCTCAACGCGGTCACGCACGAGCAGCATCCCGGCAGCCTGATGATCGCCGAGGAATCGACCGCCTGGCCGGCCGTCTCGCGCCCGACCTATCTCGGCGGCCTCGGCTTCAGCATGAAGTGGAACATGGGCTGGATGCACGACACCCTCTCCTACATGGAGAAGGACCCCATTTACCGCCATTATCACCACGACCTGCTGACTTTTGGCCTGCTCTACGCCTTCACCGAAAACTTCGTCCTGCCCTTCTCCCATGACGAGGTGGTACACGGCAAAAAGTCCATGCTGGACAAGATGCCGGGTGATGCCTGGCAGCGTTTCGCCTCACTGCGTCTGCTCTACACCTTCATGTTTTCGTATCCCGGCAAGAAATTGCTGTTCCAGGGGTGTGAGTTCGGCCAAGGCAAAGAGTGGAACTTCGGCGAGGCCCTGGACTGGAAGCTCTTGGAGCGCCCCCAGCACAAGGGCCTCAGCGCCATCGTCTCCGACCTCAACCGACTCTACCGCGAACAGCCGGCGCTGCACGAAGTGGACTTCGACGGTGCGGGTTTCGAATGGATCGACTGTCACGACAGCTCCCAATCCGTGCTCAGTTATGTCCGTAAGGACCGCGCCGCCGGGGCGCTGGTCGTCGCCGTGTTCAACTTCACCCCGGTGCCGCGCACCAACTACCGCATCGGTGTCCCACAGGCCGGATTCTGGCGCGAGGCGGTGAACTCGGACGCCGAGGTTTACGGAGGCAGTAACGTCGGCAACCAGGGCGGTGTCCGGTCGGAGGAAGTCAGTTGGATGGGCCGGCCACACTCCATTCCGATCGCCTTGCCGCCCTTGGGTGGTCTGATCCTGGTCCATGAGCCGCTGCCGGAACCAAAAACCGCAATCACGGCAACCGCCCTGTCCTTGATGAAAAGCCCGGCAGCACCGACCGCGGCGGCGCCCGCTGCCGACTTGGGCGAGGTACCGTCCGCGGATCGGACCGAGGAAACCCCGGTCTGACACCGAGCGGCGACCGGCGCGGGTCGCCGCTCGCACGCCCATCGCCATGCCGATCTGGGTCGACGCGGACGCCTGCCCCAAGGCGATCAAAGATATTCTGTTCCGCGCCGCCGAGCCCGGCGGCAATGCGTCGGCAGGTCGGGCGTCAGCCGTTTCCGACCCCGACAGTCGCTTTGATCTGGCGCGAACACAGGATCCATGATGTTGCACAACCGGCCTGCACCTACCAAACTCAATCCGCAGCGGGCCAGGTCTCTTACGGCCGTCGGACGTGATAACCGGACATAGGGGCTGGATATCAAGTCCGAAGGCGATACCATGCTCGACCTCTGCGCACCGCTTTCACCCACGCACTGAGATCCTCACCATGAATAAGAAGGCACTTTGCATCGGTATCAACGACTATCCGGGCACCAACAACGACCTCTCCGGGTGCGTGAACGATGCCAATGACTGGGCGGTAGAACTGGGCAAACGCGGCTTTTCAGTCACCAAGCTGCTCAATGGGCAGGCCACCAAGTCGGCGATGGTCACGGCCATCCGCGGCCTGATCGGGGCCGCGCGCGAGGGCGACACCCTGGTGTTGACCTTTTCCGGTCATGGCACCTGGGTTCCCGACAGCTCCGGCGACGAGCCGGACGGCCGCGACGAGGCCCTCTGCCCCCATGATATCGGCACCCGCGGCCCGCTTCTGGACGATGAGATCCGCACCCTGTTCGCCGCCATCGGCACGGGGGTCCGTCTCCTGTTCCTCTCCGATAGTTGCCACTCGGGCTCGGTGATCCGCGGGCGCGAGGACGATCTGGACGCCGGCGGGCCGCGCGCCCGTTTCATGCCGCTGGAAGACTGGATGTCGGAGGACGAGTTGCCGCGGCGCGCCTCGCCAGCCCCGCGGGTCGTCAGCGGCCTGCGGCGCACCGGCGGCGACCTGCTGCTCGCCGGCTGCAAAGATACCGAGTACTCCTACGACACCAGCTTCCAGGGACGGGCCAACGGCGCCTTCAGCTATTACGCGCTCAAGACGCTGCGTGAGCGCAAGCCGGCCAACTATGATGTCTGGTTCAACGCCATCCGCGAGTATCTGCCCAGTTCCCGCCTGGGCCAGACGCCGCAGATCCTGGGTTCCGCCACGGCCCGGCGCTTTGGCGTGTTCGAGTAGCCCACTGGGCTCACCCGAACCGCGGCCGGAAGCGGGAGTGTCGGCGTCCATGCCCGGCGCCGGACTGGGCTTTGAGGAGGTCGAGGCTTTACCGTGAAAGTCGCGCGGCGACCCCGTGGGAGCGGCGTCCCGCCGCGATGGGGTCGGGCGAGTCACCCCAGCGTTCGAGATCCAGGACTTATTTCCGGCTCATTAACCTGTATCAGGCCAACGGGAGCAGCGCCATGGCAGAAAATCCGATGGTCCGCGTCCGCGGTGACTCACAGGCGGTCGCCCTGCCGGCCACCGGGCGGGTGGCAGTGCAGACCGCACGGCGACTGGTGCCGGGCGGCGGCCGGACGAGCGGCGGCGAGACGCGCCTGGCCGCGGACGAGGTGCTGCGCGTCACCCTGACCAACGGGTTCGCCCTCTGGATCCGGGCCGACGACCTGGTCCGTGAACGGGGACATCAGACCGCAACCCGCGGGGGCGCCATCGATTGGGACACGGCATGGGAGCTGGACACCCGGCCGCCCGCGCAGGCGCACGGCGCAACCCGCGGCGGCTGGGGTCTTGGGGTCTCGATCCTGGACTGCTTCGACGTCGACCTCAAGGATCAGCGCATTCGTACCCTGGGCGAGCGACTGGAGGAGCACCAGCTTCAGGGTCAGTTGCCGGGACTGTATCACTGCGCCTTGGGAGACACCTTCGCCCTGACGCCAGTCACCGCAGAGACGCCGATCGTCGTTGACCAGGGGCCGCTCCTGGTTTTCATTCACGGCACCGGCTCTAGTTGCCGGGGATCCTTCGGCGCACTCTGGGCCGGGTCCACCGCCGCGACCGCGGCGCGCGAAGACTTAAGCCGGCGCTACGGTACGCGGGCACTCGCCTGGGAACACCGCTCGCTCACCGAGAGTCCGATCGTCAATGCATTGGAGCTGGTGCGCGCACTCCCCGCCGGAGCGCAACTGCATCTAGTCACCCATTCGCGCGGCGGTCTGGTCGGTGAACTGCTGTGCCTGGGCGAGCGCGACCGGGCGACCGATCCATTGCAACCGCACCTGCTCGACACCCTGTTCGCCGCGGACCACACACTCGCCGCACAGCTCGGCCTGAATCCGCTTGCCGCGGCCGCCGGCGCAGAACGCGACCAAGCCTATCAGGCGGACCGTGCGGCGCTCACGGAACTCCTGACCCTGCTCGCGGCCGCGCCCCCGCGGATCAGCCGTTTCGTCCGCGTCGCCTGTCCCGCCCGCGGCACCACCCTGGCCTCCGGCCGCCTGGACCGCTGGCTGTCGGTGCTCGCCCAGTTGGCCGGCTGGACCCTGACCGACGCGACCATGGACTTTCTGCTGGCGGCGGTCAAGGCGCGCACCGACCCGCGCACGCTGCCCGGCCTGGAAGCCATGATGCCCGGCTCGGCCCTGACCCGACTGCTCCAGCATCCGGATCTGATGACGCGCGCGGACCTGACCGTCATCGCCGGCGACGCGCAGGGCGACGCGCTCTGGGGTCAGCTCAAGCTGTTCGTCGCCGACTGGTTCTACGGTTCCGATCACGACCTGGTCGTCAATACCGGGTCGATGGCGGGTGGTCTGCGCCGCCCCCCGGGCGGGGCGCGGCTGCTCCGCGATCAGGGTCCGGAGGTCAATCATTTCGGCTATTTCAGGAATGAACGCAGCCTGCGCTGGCTGACCGCCGCGCTCGCCCGCGCCGAGGGGACGGATGCCGGTTTCCAGCCCATCGAGCGCGCCCCGCGGGAAGCACCCCGCTGGCGCGAGACGGTGCGCCGTGCCCGCTCGGCCGGTACACCCAAACCCTTGGCGGTGCTCGTGCCCGGCATGATGGGCAGCACCCTGGCGGTCGACGGGCGCACGCTCTGGCTGGACGACGAGGCGTTGCGGCGCGGCGGCATCGCGCGACTGCGGTTGAACCGAACGGATCACGTGGAGCCGATCGGACCGCTGGACGCGCGCTACGGCCCGTTGATCGCGTTCCTGGCGCGCAGTCACCGCATCGAGGTCTTCCCCTACGACTGGCGGCGCTCGATCCTGGACACCGCGCAGGTCCTGACCGAGCACCTGGACGCCTGGCTGCCGGAGGCCGAGCGGACCAGACAACCGGTCCGGCTGATCGCTCACTCACTGGGCGGACTGGTGGTGCGCGCCATGATCGGCGACGGCGGGACGGGCGCGGCACTGTGGCGGCGCATCATCGCCCTGCCCGAGTCGCGTCTGCTGATGCTCGGCACCCCCCATCAGGGCACCTGCGAGGCCCTACGCTGGCTCACCGGCCGGCACCCGACCCTGACCCGGTTGAGCCTGCTCGATCTCACCCAGGGGCCGGATGTACTGGTCGACATCCTGCGCGCCTATCCGGCACTCCTGGAGTTGCTGCCCGGCGCGCCACCGGGACCAGACCTGCTCCGGATGGATGCCTGGAACGACCTCAAGCAGACCCTGCATGCCGACTGGAACCCGCCCACCGCGGCGGCCTTACGCCAGGCACGGGCGACCTGGAGCCGGCTGCGTGACAGCCCGGTCGACCCGCGGCACATGGTCGCGGTGGCCGGCCACCAGGCGGCAACCATCGCGGACTACCGGCTTCAACCGGCGGACCCGTCCGACCCGGCGGCCGCCGGACGTCTCGACTTTCTCGCCACCGCCCAGGGTGACGGCAGCGTCACCTGGCGCTCCGGACACCTGCCGCAGGTGCCGCTCTGGTATGTCGGGGACACGGCTCACGACGCACTCTGCACGCGTCAGGCCGCCTTCCCTGGTTACCTGGATCTGCTCATGACAGGCACCACCACCCGGCTGACTCAAACGCCGCCGGGGGCGGCCCGCGCCGGTGCCGCGGACGATTCGGACGCCGGTGAAGCACTGTTCCCGCTGCCCGCACCGCCGCCCACCGACGACATCCCGGATCAATACGCGGTGGAATCCTTCGGCTTCGGATCAAGCCCCTCGACCGACGACACCGGGGATGCGCCGGCGGCACCCGCCATCCAGGTCTGCATCCGCCATGGTGACCTGAGCTATGCCCGCTACCCGGTGCTGGTCGGACACTACCTTGGCGATACCATCGTCAGTGCCGAACTGGCCCTGGATGAGCGGCTTGCAGGACGCTTGAGCGAGTGCCTGCAACTGGGGCTCTATCCCGGCCGGGCGGGGAGTTCCGCGCTCTTCATCAACGAGCGCCCGCGGGCGATGCCGGCCGGTGCCGTGGTGGTCGGACTCGGCCAGGTCGGGGAGTTGACGCCCGTGTCACTGGAAACGGGGGTCCGCGATGCCCTGCTCGACTTTGCGCTGCGCGTCGTCCGCTGGTCGAGCGACCGTTTCGGTGCGCCCGACGCGGTGCGCTCCGCGGCCTTCACGGCCTTGCTGGTCGGTTCCGGTGCGGGCGGACTGCGGGCCGCCGACGTCGTCAAGGCGATCCTGCGCGGCGCCTTGGCCGCCGCCGATCGACTGGCAGCGACCGGGCTCAATAATCGGGTGGCCCTGGATCACATCGAGATCATCGAGTTGTATCAGGATTTGGCGCTGGTCGCCGCCGAGGCGCTCGAGGAGGTCTTGCAGGACGACCAACTGGCCGCCCGCCTCGTCTGGCAACCGCGGGTGGTCGAGGAGGGCGTGGGCGGTCTGCGGCGGGTGCGTTGTGAGGAGGCCCCGGAATGGTGGCAGCGCCTGGAGATCACCCAAGAGCCGCGGGGCGAGGCCCTGCGCTTCATCGCCGCCACCGATCGGGCGCGCGCCGAGGTGACCCTGGCGGCCGGTCAGTTGCGCTTGGCCGACACCTTCATCGCCCAGGCCTCCCGCTCGCCCGCCACCAATGCGGAGGCGGCCAAGACCCTGTTCGAGATGCTCCTGCCCACGCGGCTGCGCGAACTCGCGCCCAAGCAGCGCCATCTGGTGGTGCTGGTGGACGAGGTGTCGGCCCGCTTCCCCTGGGAACTTCTGGAGGACCGCTGGAGCCACACCGGTCGTCCGCCCGCCGTCAGCGGCGGACTGGTGCGGCAGCTCAAGACACCGAACTATCGCTCCCACATCGCGCATGCCCAGGAGGCCAAGGCCTATGTCGTGGGCAATCCGGATCTCGATGGCTGGAACGCCTTCACCGACCTGCCGGGGGCCCGTGAGGAGGCCGGCCGGGTGGCCCAACTGCTGCGCGACCACGGCTTCCAGGTTACTGACCGCATCGACGAAAAGGCTGATGCCATCCTCAACGGGCTGCACAAGGACGCCTGGCGCATCCTGCACCTGGCCGGCCACGGTGAGCACGAATTCCCGCTGGCCGGGCGGGCGGTCGACACCTGCCCGGCCTGTGGTCAGACCCCGACGGCGGTCGCCCAGCGAATCTCCGGCATGGTCATCGGCAAGGAGACCTTCCTGACTCCCGGCGATGTCGAACAACTGCGGTGGGTGCCGGAGCTGGTCTTCATCAACTGCTGCCACCTCGGTAAGACGCAAACGACGGCCCCGACCCGCTTCCACCACCTGGCGGCCAACCTGGCGTTACAATTCATCAACATGGGCGTCAAGGCGGTGATTGCGGCCGGTTGGGCGGTGGACGACCGCGCCGGACTGGCCTTCGCCGAGGGCTTCTATGCCCGGATGCTCGCCGGCCAGCCGTTTGGCGAGTCGGTACGCGCCGCGCGCGAGGAGGTCTGGCAGCGCTTTGCCGACGTGAACACCTGGGGTGCCTACCAATGTTACGGCGATCCGGCCTATCGGCTGCGGGTGGTGCCCGCGCCCGCGGCTGCCCCGACGCGCCGCCCCTACCATGCACCACTGGAAGTGATCGCGGACCTCGGCAATCTGAGCGAGTACATCCGCACGCGGGTGCGCGAGCGCGACGCCGATCCCGCGATACTGAGCGCCCTGCGCACGCGGATCGAGGATCTGATCGGCGCGATCCCGCAGGCCCAGCGCGACCCCTGGCTCGCGCGGGCGGATCTGGCGGCGGCCATCGGCTTCGCCTGGGGCGAGACCGGCGCCTATCAGGAAGCGGTGACCTGGCTGGAAACCGCCTTGGGTGCGGAGACCGGCGATTGTTCGCTGCGGACACTGGAACAATGCAGCGACTTCGGGGTGCGGCTCATCGGCGAGCAGTGGCGGACGCTGCGCCATGAACCGGCAGGGCACCACAAGGAGGACCGCCGCCAGGACCTGATCGGGCGGATCGAGCAGTACATCCTGGAACTGGCCGCGGTCAGCCAACGCGCGCCGACGGCGGAGCGGCTGACCTTGCTCGGCCAGGCCTGCCGCCAGCTCGCGTGGCTCCAGACCGAGCCGCGCGGCCGACTCGAAGCCCTGGCCAACATGGCGCACTATCTGGCCCGGGCAAGCGCGGAATCCACACGACCGGACCCCTGCCCTTTCGCACTCTGGGCCGCGGCCAAGCTGCTCGCCCGGTGGCTGGATGCAACCTGCGGCGGCGACTGGGAGGCCAGCCTGCCCGACCGGCTGCAGGCGATGATCGATCTGGCCGCCGCGCGCAACACCCAGGAGCCGAGCTTCCGTCATGGGGCGGCCGAAGCCGACAACGCGACGGTCCTGCTGCTCACCCAGGCAAGCCCGTCGGCCGCGGCCGTGGAACGCATCATCGCGCTCTACCGGGAACTCTTCCGCCGCGGCGCGAGTCCGCGCGAGGTTGCTTCCGTACACGAGACTCTGGACTTTCTCATCGCCATCGTCGGCGAACTGCCCACCCCGCTGCCCCAGGTGCTGGCGGCCCTGACCGCGATCCGGGAGGCGCTCTGACCATGACCAACCGGGCACGCACCAAACTCGATAACCTGAGCCTCGCGGGGCTGGACCCGCAGGACCACATCGCCACCAATTTTCGTGTCTACGAGCTCAGCCGCTGCGAGGTCGCCGCCCGACTCGGCATCGACAATGCCCTGCCCGACGATCAAGTCCTGCGGGCCGCGGTCCAGTTGGTGCGCGAGGTCATGCAGCCGATCCGCGAAGCGCACGGCCGCTTCTCACCGATCAGCCTTTATCGCTGCCAGGCACTGGAGCGCGTCCTCAAAAAAAGCCCTCCGGACTGGATCAGCCTGAGCCCCCACACCGGCGGTTGGGCCTGCGATCTGCGCATTCCCGGCCTCACGACCCTGGCACTGGCGCAATGGGCGTCCACCCAGTTGCCGGCTTTCGATGAGGTGTGCTGTGAATGCGTCGACCCCGACCTGGGGCCGAGCTCGGGCTGGGTCCACATCGCCCTGCGCCCGACCACGTTGGGCCCGAATCGCGGACAACTGCGCAGCCAAATCCGGGATCGGCGCAACGGGCGCTGGGTGATCGTCGAGGGACTGCAGGAGCGAATCGCCTGAGTGCGCCTGCGTCCCTGATGTCCAGACAGACTCGCGCGTCGGGGCGGGTTTAAAACCCGCCCCGACGCCCGATCATCACGCTCGACGGCGAGTCCAGCCTCACACCCGACCGTCTGCGCCATTGCGCTCCTGCCCTGTGGTTCGGTTGCCGAACCGCGTTGCGCGCCCCACAATGCCCGCTATCGCCGCGCCAACGAGATTCACTATGTCCGACGACCTGAAGCAGAACGCACTCGACTACCACCGGTACCCGAAGCCCGGCAAGCTGGAGATCAAGGCCACCAAACAGCTCGCCAACCAACGCGACCTGGGCCTGGCCTATTCACCCGGGGTCGCCGCCGCCTGCGAGGAGATCGTCCGCGACCCGCTGAACGCGGCCCTCTATACCTCCCGCGGCAATCTGGTGGCGGTCATCACCAACGGCACCGCGGTGCTGGGTCTCGGCGCCATCGGCAGCCTGGCGAGCAAGCCGGTCATGGAAGGCAAGGCCGTGCTGTTCAAACAGTTCGCTGACATCGATGTATTCGACATCGAAATCGACGAACTGGACCCGGAGCGTTTCGTCGAGACCGTAGCGCGGCTCGAACCCACCTTCGGCGGCATCAACCTGGAGGATATCAAGGCCCCGGACTGCTTCATCATCGAACGTGCGCTCCAGGAGCGCATGGGCATCCCGGTCTTCCATGACGATCAGCACGGCACGGCCATTGTGGTCTGCGCGGCCATCATCAACGCCCTGCGGGTGGTGGGTAAGGAGATCGGCGCGGTCCGTCTGGTCACCGCCGGGGCCGGCGCGGCGGCCCTGTCCTGCCTGGACCTGCTGGTGGCCTTGGGGCTCAAGCCCGAGAACGTCATCGTGACCGACATCGCCGGTGTCGTCTATCAGGGCCGGGTGGAGGTGATGGACCCCTACAAGAGCCGCTATGCGGTGGCGACCGACTTGCGCACCCTGGAGCAGGCGATCGTCGGGGCCGATGTCTTTCTGGGGCTCTCCGCCGCCGGCGTACTGAAACCCGAATGGCTCGTCCACATGGCGGCGCATCCGATCATCATGGCCTTGGCCAACCCCAATCCGGAGATCATGCCGGACTTGGCCCGCGCCGCCCGCCCGGACGCCATCATCGCCACCGGGCGCTCAGACTTCCCCAACCAGGTCAATAACGTTCTGTGTTTTCCCTTCATCTTCCGCGGTGCCCTGGACTGCGGGGCGACCCAGATCAACGAGGCCATGCAAACCGCGTGCGTCTATGCGATCGCGGATTTGGCCCGGGCTGAACCCTCGGACATCGTGCGCGCGGCCTATGGCGGACAGGGTCTGAGCTTCGGTCCCGACTACCTGATCCCCCGGCCATTCGATCCACGCTTGATGGCACATCTGGCTCCCGCGGTAGCCCAGGCCGCCATGGAATCGGGCGTGGCGGCCCGCCCCATCGCGGATCTCGATGCCTATCGGGAAAACCTGAGCGCGCGCGCCTACCGCAGCGGCATGACCATGAAACCCGTCTTCGAGCACGCGCGCGCGGCGCCGCGCCGGGTGGTCTTCGCCGAGGGTGAGCAGGAGAAGATCTTACAGGTCGCCCAGCAGGCAGTGAGCGAGGGCATCGCCCGGCCCATGCTGATCGGCCGCCCGGAGGTGATCCGGGCAGGACTGAGCGACCTGGGACTCTCCATCCGTCCGGGTCAGGATTTCGATCTAGTGGTGGCGTCCGAAAACGACCGTTTCGATGTGCACTGCGCCACCGTCTTCGAGCGCGTCAAGCGGCGCGGCTACACCCTCACCGAGGTCCGCGAGTATGTGCGCAAGGCACCCACGGTCCTGGCCGCCGCCCTGGTGCGCTCGGGAGACGCGGACGCCATGCTCTGCGGTGTCGTGGGACGTTATCTGCGGCACCTGGAGCACGTGGAAGCCATCATCGGCCGCGCGCCAGGGGTACGCCGGCTCACGGCCATGAATGCGGTCATCCTGGCCCAGGGACCGCTCTTCATCGCCGACACCTATGTGCAGGAGGACCCGAGCGCCGAAGACCTGGCCGAGATCACGCGGCTGTGCGCCGCCCAGGTCGCCCGCTTCGGTCTGGAGCCCAAGATTGCCCTGGTCTCGCACTCCAACTTCGGCAGCCGCGATACGGCTTCCGCAAGCAAGATGCGCGACGCCCTGCGGCTCATCCAGGAAAGCGCGCCTGAACTGGAGGTCGAGGGCGAGATGCATGCCAACCTGGCTCTGGACGCCGCCATGCGTGAAGTGCGCTTCCCCGGCTCCCGGCTCACCGGGCGCGCCAACCTCCTCATCATGCCCAATCAGGATGCCGCCAACATTGCGCTGAACTTGTTGCGCACCCTGGGTGGACCGAGCGGCGCCATCAACGTCGGGCCCATGCTGCTCGGGGCGGACCGCCCGGCACACATCGTCAGCACCAGCACCTCGGTACGCGGCCTGCTCAACCTGACCGCGCTGGCCGCCGTGCAGGCCGGCTGATCCATCGCGTGGTGCGCGCGTCGGAGCATGACCAAAACGCGTCATCTCTTGACGGCGCATTGCGTCATCGTTCGGCGAAAAGGCACGCAACATGCTGTTCTTATTAAATCGAAACACATGGCACGCCGCGTGCGTCAGATCACAGTGAAGGCACGGACGCACCGCCAAGACACGCCGCATTAGGGCAGTCAGGGCGATCACATCCAGCAAGACCCGGAACCGGGCGCAAGACTGACACAGCCAGGGTCGATACGAGAACGATCAACGAGGCCGCCGCAGACCACAGCCAGGGTCCAAGGAAGCAGAACCGGTCGCCGAGGGACGCACAGCGCCGAAGGCGCATAGAACGCCTCATCCATCAGCCCGCCGAAACGACGCCAGGGACGGCAACGCAGACGACGCCCGACTTTTTTGCTAGCCTGATCGCCATCCAGTCGTCCGCGCGCCGGAGCACGGCCAGCCGCCGCTGCACCCATGAATTCGACTCATCTCACCAGGAACCACCCATGACCCACGCCCCGCATCCGGAGCTTTCGTCACTCACCGCCCTGTCCCCGGTGGACGGACGCTACAGTTCCAAGATCGCGGATTTGCGGCCGATCTTCAGCGAATATGGCCTGATACGCCATCGGGTGTTGGTTGAGGTGCGCTGGCTCCAAGCGCTCGCCCGGCACGCCCGGATCACCGAGGTACCGACCCTGTCGGCACACGCCATCAACCTGCTGGACAGCATCGTCTCGGGGTTCCAGGTGGAAGACGCCCAGCGGGTCAAGACGATCGAGCGCACCACCAACCACGACGTGAAGGCGGTGGAGTATTTCCTGAAAGAACGGATCGCCGGGAATCAAGAACTGGCCGCGGTCGGCGAGTTCATCCACTTTGCCTGCACCTCGGAAGATATCAACAACCTGGCCCACGCACTGATGATCCGGGAGGGGCGTGGTCAGGTTCTGCTGCCGCAGATGGATGCCTTGATCGAAGCCATCCGCGACCTGGCGCACCGCTACGCGGACCTGCCCATGCTCGCGCGCACCCATGGTCAGCCGGCCACCCCGACCACCCTGGGCAAAGAAATGGCCAATCTGGCCTACCGGCTGCGCATCCAGCGCGGACGCGTCGCCGCGGTCGAACTCCTCGGCAAGATGAACGGCGCCGTCGGGAACTATAACGCCCACCTGGTCGCCTATCCGGAGGTCGATTGGCCGGCCTTCGCCCGCGACTTCGTAGAGACCCTGGGCCTCGGCTGGAACCCCTACACCACCCAGATCGAGCCCCACGACTACATGGCCGAGATCTTCGACGCCACCGTGCGCTTCAATACCGTGGCTTTGGATTTCTGCCGTGATGTCTGGGGCTATGTGTCGCTTGGTTACTTCAAGCAACGAACCGTGGCCGGGGAGGTCGGCTCGTCCACCATGCCCCACAAGGTCAATCCGATCGATTTCGAGAATGCCGAAGGAAACTTCGGTCTCGCCAACGCCATTCTGGAGCATCTGGCGCGCAAGCTGCCGATCTCGCGCTGGCAGCGGGATCTCACGGACTCGACTGTCCTGCGCAATCTTGGGGTCGGTTTAGCCCACACCAGCATCGCGCTGCAATCCGCGGTGAAAGGGATCAGCAAACTAGATGCGGATCCGGCGCGGCTGGCGGCCGACCTGGAAGCGAACTGGGAGGTCCTGGCAGAGCCGATTCAGACCGTCATGCGCCGCTACGGTGTCGCCGAGCCCTATGAGCGACTCAAAGACTTGACCCGCGGCCGGCAAATCGGGCCGCAAGCCCTGGCGGCGTTTATCGACGGCCTGGAAATCCCTGCACAGGCCAAGATACAATTACGGACACTAACCCCGGCGACCTACATCGGCAACGCCGCCGAACAGGCGCGGGCCATCTGATCCTAGCTCGACCGACGAAAAAACCGGTCCTCGGGAGATCCGGGGACCGGCCGTCCTTTAAGCCTCGGTCGGGGGGGATGAGGCCTATTGGATTGGTGTCATCCTTGTTTTCCGACCGCACCTCACCGGCTTGGGACGCCCGACTACCCGGAGCGGCGGTGATTGATCGATTACACGACTAAAGGACGCTGATCCGAGTCCCGATGCGGCGGATTCCCTGGGGCACGCGGACCGGCGCCCTGGCGGCGCCGATCCCGAGCCGGACGACTGCTTAGTTCTTGAGCTGATCCGGTCCCAGTTCGGTCACGACCACGCGCCGACGCAGCGGGTTGTTCTCGAGCGGACCCAGGTCGATGACGGCACCGTCAGCCGCGACGTCGTCCCCGCCTTCCCAGGCCACGCCTTTCACCGAACGGATCGCGCGCTCCGGGTAGCCCTTGTCCACCATATACTGCTTAATCGTGCTGGCGCGGTTCTCGCTCAACACAACATTGTGCTCCCAGGAACCGAGCTTATCGGTGTGACCGACGATGGTGACCACTTCCTCACGCGGGGTGGCCTGGAACTCGGCAATCAGGTCATCGACCTTGCGCAGTTCCTCGGGGTTACGGATCTCGTTGAGTTGATAGCGGTCCAGATTGAACAGCAAGCGCATCACCAGGGGCGCGCGCGGGGTAAAGGCGCAGGGCTCCAGGTTCTCGCCCTCAACCCCCTGCCAACACTCGCCGTAGGGGTTGACCCAGGCGGTCGTGGTCGGCGCGGCCTTCCAGTAGGTGTCGATTGCGTCGGCGGCCTTGGCGGGGGCGGCCATCATCAGGGCCATGGCCAACGGAGCGGCCAGGGCGGCGACGCGGTAGGTCTGCTTGTCTTTGCGCATCTTTCGTTACCTGTTGCGATTGATTGAGGGAGTGTTCAGACGACGGCGTGGTTTGAAGGTTTAGCCCATGTCAGGAAAAAACAACGCGGCGTTTAGCGTTGGGCCACCATTGCTTGTTTCCCATGTCATCAGCCTCCCGACACGGCGGTTGCGGTCGGCCTGAGCGAGGTTCGCTGACTGAACCTGCGGACATTGAGATTTTAGCCCACAATGAGTACAAAAGTGCAACTATTTTTCCCGTGAGCAACATATTTGCAACGCATAGGACCCCGAGGCAACATGATGACTGGCAAAACACCTTGGATTCTCAGATGTAACGATCTCCAACACATCTTGATCTGTTGCATGATAGACACAACTACCCTTCAGTCGAGCGCACCAGGCAAGGGCACCGATCGGCATTCTCTGTTACGCCAGGTCGAACGATGACAGACGCTCTCAACCAAGTTCAAACCGACATCAAGGCCGCTGCTACGCCACCTGACCCGGACGAGAGCGAACGGGTCGGCGGTCCACTCCTACTCGCCGATCGGTCGTCGATCCGTGCGGCCGCGGTGCAGTTGGCGGACCAGGCGCGGCGGGAACTGCTGATCGTCAGCCGCGATCTCGATCCGGACCTCTATGATCAGCGCCCCTTCCTCGACGCCGTACGCCGACTCGCACTGGCGACACCGCGAACGCCGGTGCGGGTGCTGGTCACCGAACCGCGGATTCCGGTGAGCGGCGGTCACCGACTGATCGAATTGACCCGCAGGCTCAGTTCCCGCATCAGTATCCGCCGGATCGGGGACGATTTCCGCGACCAGGCGGACTCTTTTCTCGTCGCTGACGCCCGCGGCTATTGCCTTCACCGCGTGGCCGACCGCCACACCGCCCGGATGGAACTCGACGCCCCGCGCGAGGCCCGTCGGCTGTGCGCCACCTTCGAACAGATTTGGGAGCAGAGTGATGGCGACAGCGAACTGCGACGGCTCTACCTCTGAGCGGCGCGGCCGCCGGAGCCCGCGTCGACCCTGGCGAGCGCTGATCTGGGTAGGGCTACTGCCTGCCCTCTGCTGCGGCGCGCAGGCCGGAGACTATCCGCTGGAGGTGATCGAACTGCGCGCCCGCTTCCCCGAGGACCTGATCCCAACCCTGCGACCCCTGGCGGGACCGGACGGGACCCTGGTGGGGGCCAACCACAGCCTGTTCGTGCGCGCCGCGCCCGCACGCCTGGCCGACATCCGCCGCGCACTCGCCGTCCTCGACCAGCCGGCGCGTGATCTCCTGATCCAGGTGCGCCAGAGCGGCAGCAGCGCGTCCCAGGGCAGCGCAGCGGGAGCGCGCATCGACCAGCGCGTCGGCGGGGACGGCAACGGACGCGTCCGCATCGGCCCCCCCGGACCGGCGGGCAGTGCGATCGGCGCCTGGGCGGGCCAGCGTTCCCAGCAACGCGACCTCACCCAGGAAGTCCGTGCCCTGGACGGACACCGCGCCTTCATCGCCATCGGTGAAGAACTGCCGCTGCCCTACCGGGAACTGGCCGTTGGCCCAGGCGGCGCGATGGTCCGCGAGGGCCGCATCGATCGCCGCGCGGAGAGCGGTTTCTACGTGATACCGCGGGTCCTGGGTGACCAGGTGACCCTGGATATCTCGACCCGCGATACCACCCAGGGAACGCGTGGGACCCTGGAGACCAGCGCGGTGCAGGGTCGGGTGCAGGGCCGCCTCGGCGACTGGATTCCGCTGGGCCTGAGCAACACGGCGCAAAGCAGTCAGGGTGGCGGGCTCCTCGCCTACGGAACCACCAGCGACAGCGCCGAGCGGCGGATCGAACTGCGGGTTCTGCCGCTGGACTAGAATCGCCTTAGTTCACGCACGCGAGCGAACACCCATGTCGACTGACCAAACCGAACCCCTGCTCCACCCGATCGAGGCTCGTATCCTCGGCTGCCTGATGGAGAAACAACGCACCACCCCGGAACAGTACCCGCTGACCCTCAACGCGTTGGTCAATGCCTGCAACCAGAAGAGCAGCCGTCACCCGGTGATGACGCTTGAACCGGGTGAGGTGGGTCATCGGGTCAATCAGCTCCGCGAGCGAGGCATGATCCACGCCGGCAGTTCCGGACGCACGGAGCGCTATGACCACAAAATGGTCGGCACCTACTATCTCAGTCGCGAGGAACAGGCGGTACTGACCGTGCTGATGCTGCGCGGACCCCAAACCCTGGGAGAGTTGCGCACCAACACGGGGCGTATGGCCGAGTTCCGGGACCTGGCGCAGGTGGCGGAGGCGGTCCGCGGACTCATGGACCGCACGCCCACCCTGGCGATGGAGCTGCCCAGACTGCCCGGCAAGCGCGAAGAGCGCTATATGCATCTGCTGTGCGGAGCCCCGGACCCGGCCGAGCTCGCGGCCATGCAGGCCGCGGCGACGGCTGGCCCGGTCCTGTCATCGCCGCCGGACGGCGGCCGGGACGCGCGCATCGAGGCGCTGGAAGCGGAGGTCGAACGCCTGCGCGGGGAGTTGGAGCGGCTGTGGGACCTGACCGGGTTGGCGGATCAGCGCGACGACTGAAAGCGCGGGGGACACCGACCCATGCGGCTGCGCAGCCATCCCAACCTAATACCCCATTCCAACTTAAGCTGCGGCGTCATTCCGGCAGGATGCCGGAATCCAGTGCCATGGATGGTCGCTCGCAGACACTACGGATTCGCAGGAATAGCTGGAACGGGGTATTAGCCCTCACGAGTGCCTAGAAGCCACGCCATGGCCGCGTCCAAACCGATGGACCGCAACTCCACGGAGTCCTCTGTGCTGCATTGCAGGCGCGTCCAAAAGGCCCCGCCGCGGCGGTACAGCGTCGCGTCGCCGGTCCTCGGATCGAGCAGCAGGTACTCCTCAAGGGAGGCTAGGGTCTGATAGTTGATGCGCTTTTCGCCGTCATCGTTAGCGGCGGTCCGCGGCGAGAGCACCTCGACGATCAGCCGTGGCGCGGTCTCATAGTAGGCATCCGGCTCCGCGTCGACCGGGCCGCAGCACACCATGACATCCGGGTAATAGAAACGGTTGGCCGCCTCGACACGGACCTTCATGTCGGACTGATAGACCCGGCAGCCGGAACCCTCCAAGTGGTTACCGAACAACCGGGCGACGCGGATCGTCAGCAGGTTATGAGCGCGGGAGCCGCCGGACATGGCGACCACCTCCCCGTTCAGATATTCATGTCGGCAGTCGCCGTCGCGCTCGCCCAGCAGGTAATCGTACGGACTCAGGTGGGGAATGATCGTGGCGGTCGGCATGCACGCGGCCTGATCGCGGGTTAGGTTCTCCCAACGCTAGGCCGGCGGCACTTCGCCGTCAAGACCCGTGACTCACCACCGCACGAGCCAGATAACCACGGGTCCCAGCCCAGCCGCAACGGCGAGCGGCAGCGCGACGGCCAACCCCAGCCGGCGACCGCCGATGACGCTCGCCATACCGCCCTTGACCAGACAATTGGCCGCCGCGGCGATGACGATGCCGGTAACGGCGATGTTCAGGTCCAGACCCGTGCCGGCCATCCCGGCCAGCGAGAGCGTGATGGCGTCCACATCGGCAATCCCCGAAACCGCCGCCAAGACCAGAACACCCGCGTTGCCAAGCCAGACCTCCACGGCCTTGGCCAGCACCATGACCAGGGCCAGCAGCGCCCCGAACCCGATGGCCACCGGCAGCTCCAGCGGATTGGTCATGGCGGTGGCGGCCTCCCCCGGCGGCTCACGCAGCGCCGACCACTGACGCAGTGCGGCCCCGTAGATCACCAAGGTCATCAAACCCAGCGGGAGCAGCGCCGGCAACAGCAGACCTGGGTCGACCACCGCCAGGACCACGACCATGCGCGGGAACATGGTGCCGCAGGCAAGCAGGATACCCATGGCGAGCATGGGGCTGAGGTCCGGCTGGCCGCGGGCCAGGCGCGAGAAATGCAAAGTCAGTGCCGTGGACGAGGCCAACCCGGCGAATAACCCGGTGAAGACGGCGCCCTTGCGCGCCCCGGCTTCTTTGACCGCGAAATAGCCAACGAAGGACATGGCCGCGATCAGGACGACCATCCACCAGATGCGATGCGGATTCAGCGCCTGCCAGGGACCGTAGCCCTGATCCGGCAACAGCGGCAGGACCACCACCGACAGGAGCAACAACTGCAGCCCGGCGGACAACTCGTGACGCCGCAGGGTGCCGAGCCAGCGATGCATGGCCGGTTTGGCGCTCAGCAGCAAGGCGGCCACCACCGCCGCCGCGGCGGCCGCGGCAACCTGACCCGAGGCCGCCAGGGCACCCAAGACGAAGGTCAGCAACCCGGCCACCGGAACCGTGATCCCGAGTTGATCCGGCCGCGCGCGGGCGTGGACCACATGGGCGGCGGCAAAGAGCCCCCCGAGCGCGAGCAGACCCAGCGCCACCAACCAGCCCCCGAGGGGCGGTGCCACCAGGACCAGGGCGCCGCCCAACAAGCCGATCAGGGCGAAAGTTCGCACCCCGGCGATCCGGGTTCCTTCCTGTTCCTCCCGTTCCGACCAGCCGCGCTCGACCCCGATCAGCAGCCCGATCGCCAGGGCGACACCCAGATGATAGAAGGTGGCTTGCTCAGGAGACATGGCGGGACCTCTGGATTGGGAATGCGGCACGCTGAAGGCTACCCCATCGGCGCCGGGCGCGGGTGAAAGCAAACGCCAAAGCCGCTGATCAAACGCCCCGTTTTGGGGCAGAAACCAACATGGACGGGGGGCGACCCGGCCGGCTACCATGCCGGGCTGTGCTGGAACGATTCCTGCTGTATGTCTTTGCCTTCCCTACGCCCAATTTCGGAGTCCGGACCCCCATGTCGATCCTTGTCCAGATCAATCACAAGACCGAGTACCAGTTCGACCGTCCGGTCAACCTGTCGCCCCATGTGGTTCGGCTCCGCCCCGCCGCCCATTGCCGTACCCCGATCAGAGCCTATTCGCTGAAGATCGAACCCCAGGAACATTTCCTGAACTGGCAGCAGGACCCTTTCGGCAACTATCTGGCGCGGCTTGTCTTTCCGGAGAAGACGCGCAAGCTGACGGTGGAAGTGGACGTGATCGCCGAGATGATCACGATCAACCCCTTCGACTTCTTCCTAGAAGAATACGCCTTCAAGTTCCCCTTCGCGTACGACGAACAACTCAAGAAAGAACTGGCGCCCTACACCGAGATCAAGGAAAGCGGACCGCTGCTGATGCAGTGGCTGGAAGGGGTCGACCGCACCCCGCGTGAAACCGTCTATTTCCTGGTCGACATCAACCAGCGGCTGCACGAATCCATCGGCTACGTGATCCGCATGGAGCCCGGCATCCAGACCTGCGAAGAAAGCCTGGGTCTCGCCAAGGGTTCCTGCCGGGACTCCGCCTGGGTGCTGGTCCAGGCCCTGCGTCACCTCGGGTTCGCCGCGCGCTTTGTCTCCGGCTATCTGGTGCAGTTGACGGCTGACGTGAAGTCACTGGACGGACCCTCGGGGCCGGAAGCGGACTTCACCGACCTGCATGCCTGGGCGGAGGTCTATTGCCCCGGCGCCGGCTGGATCGGACTCGACGCCACCTCCGGACTCTTTGCCGGCGAAGGACACATCCCGCTCGCCTGCTCCCCCGACCCATTGAGCGCGGCGCCGATCACCGGAGCCATGGATGCCTGCGAGGTGGAGATGTATTTCCACAACCAGGTGCGGCGCATTCATGAGGACCCGCGCGTCACCAAGCCTTACACCGATGAACAGTGGCAGGCGATCGAAGCCCTGGGCCACCAGGTGGACGCCGAGTTGAAGGCGCAGGACGTGCGCCTGACCATGGGCGGAGAGCCGACCTTCGTCTCGATCGATGACATGGAAGGCGCGGAGTGGAACACCGCCGCCCTGGGGCCGACCAAGAAGCCCCTGGCCGAAGACCTGATGCGCCGCCTCAAGACCCATTTCGCCCCCGGCGGACTGCTGCATATCGGTCAGGGCAAATGGTACCCCGGTGAACAGCTCCCGCGCTGGGCGCTGTCCTGTTACTGGCGTAAGGACGGGGAACCCGTGTGGCGCGATCCCAGCCTGTTTGGTCTTGAGACGACGAGTTACGGCCATGGCCCGGAGGACGCGGAGACCTTCATCCGCACCCTGGCCAAGCACTTAGGCGTCGACCCGGCGCACGCGGAGCCGGCCTACGAGGATGTCTGGTACTACCTGTGGAAGGAGCAGCGCCTGCCGGCCAACGTCGACCCGCTCGACAACAAGCTCAAGGATCCCAACGAGCGCAAGCGCATCGCCCGGCTCTTCACCCAGGGACTCAACCGCACCGCCGGCTACACGCTGCCGTTGCGCTGGTGGGGTTTCGGCGATCAGGGCGGCTGGAAGAGCGGCAAATGGACCTTCCGCGACGGGCGCCTGTTCCTGGTCCCCGGTGACTCGCCGATGGGCTTCCGCCTGCCGCTCGACAGCCTGCCCTACCTGCCTGAGCGCGAGCTGGACCAGGTACCGGAACGCAACCCCTTCGAGCCGGTGACGCCGCTGCGCTCGCCAACCGACCCGGTCGCGCGCCGCTACAGCCAAGTGGTCGCACCGGCCCAGGCCCCGCAGACGTTGCGCGAACAGGGCGGCGACCCGCGCGGCATCGCCGCCCGCTACGGCCGCTTGGCCCCCTTCGATGATTCGCATCAGGCCCTGCATCCGCAGATTGCGCTGCCGGACGATCTGCATCCGGATCTGGTGCGCACCGCGCTGTGCATCGAGCCCCGTGAGGGCCGGCTCTACTGCTTCCTGCCGCCGCTTACCCACCTGGAGCATTGGCTGGATTTGGCCATGTGTCTGGAGGACACGGCGGCTGAACTGAAGATGCCCATCATCATCGAGGGCTACGAGCCGCCGCGTGACCATCGACTGCAGAAGCTCGCCGTCACCCCGGACCCGGGCGTCATCGAGGTCAATATCCACCCGTCCGAAGCCTGGGACGACATGGTGCGCGACACCCACATCCTCTAC
>Ga0247839_1000508_pt1 | contig 68760 bp, 72 predicted proteins | sample LaCruzMarch2015__6_FD_192405 | JGI IMG/M metagenome (GOLD analysis project Ga0247839, IMG submission 192405) | Freshwater microbial communities from meromictic Lake La Cruz, Castile-La Mancha, Spain - LaCruzMarch2015_16m | ecosystem: Environmental > Aquatic > Freshwater > Lake | place: Spain...
CGCCGTAGTCCAGAAGCGAGATCATGCTGGAGTCCGGTTGCTGAATGTGGATGACGCGATGCCGCGTGGGGGCGCCGGGTGGGCGCCCGTCGCGGCACGATGGGCTAGTGTAACCTGGGGACGGGGGCGAAGCCGCTTGTTCGGCTTGAAGGTGGGGGAAAACCGGCGCTGCCGGGGTGGCGGGATGTTGGAATCGGCGAGCAGGTGCTCGTGGGGGTCGACGTGGGGCTGACCAGCGGTAAGCCCGATGATCGAGTGATCCGGGTGCTGTCCCCTGCCGCCTATCCCATTTCTTTACAATAAGTTAAGTTAGACCAACCGGCAGCAGTTGCAAAATGTCGATGGGTTGGCGAAACTGCGGATCAGCAGGTTACGGTTGGCCGGTCACCCCTTGAAGATAGGCGGTCAACCGTGACAAGGACTCCGGATGCAGGGTATCCAAGGCCAGTCGGCGAATGCACTTGCGGAGGATCGGATCGTTTCGGGTACGCCGACTGAGCACGTTCAGGTAGCGGACACAACGCGATCGTACCTCGTCTTGGCGGCGGGGGGTGGGCGCGGTAGGATACTTGGGTGCTAGACTGCATGCAGTTTAGACCAATAGCATCCTAACCGAACCTAGAACAGGTTAGATGAAGAGGAAAAATACACTCCATGGACTTGCATCGAGCCGAAGAGCTCTTCGAGCAACTATCGAATATTGTTGACTATCCTCTTTTCGAAGATTCTCCACGAGTACATCTGAGCGCTACCCTTGCGGTAAGTTCAATGCAATTTGCAGCCGCGGTTCGTTTCTTGTGCGCAGAAGGTCTTTTGCTTGGTGCCAGCACCACACTGCGTTCACAATTCGAGGCGTTAGTTCGCAGCGTATGGGCGTTGCATCGTGCCACAGAGCAGCAGATTGAAAGACTCTCCGCCGACTTGAACCCGGAGTCTCAACAGGCTAGCAAGAACATTCCACTAGCCAACGAAATGCTGACGGAGTTGCAGAAGTTACCTCAGCTTGCAAACCTTATTGTTTCACTTAACGAGTTCAAGAAGAGCTCTTGGTTGCCTCTAAACTCATTCGTGCACTCAGGTATCCACGCGGTTCACTGGACAAGAAACGAAGCGCCACCACAACTGCTAGATCAGTTATTTCGGATCAGTAATGGGCTTGTGCTCCTCGCTTTCCAAAGCATCGGCATTCTCACCGGTCGACTGGGGATTCAGTCTGAAATTATTGCCGTTACTACTTGTTATTCAAGTTGCCTTCCAAAGCACCGAGAGAACATCTAACATACGCCCCGGAAAAGGGAACAGGAAGGGAAAAGGGGCCAGGCTCGATTGAACTCTCCGCTGACTGCCGGACTTAATTGAGCTTGGCCCCTTATCCGCAAACACATTGAGACTTGTGCTGTCATGGATTTAGTAACCCAGAATTTAGTTACCACTTTTCAGGAAGAAGAGTCGCTCCAGGACCGTAATAGGGGACAGACCACGATTATACCCCGAACCCCAGCCCAAGCAGTAAAGAAGTTGAATAATGGCCTAACCCTCTCTTCAAAAGCGAGCGCGCGTAACGGGCGTTGTGCTGGTTTGCGGGTTCATCGCCAGCGCGCGCCGCCTTAGCCTGAGCGTTTGGCATCGGTAATGCCAGAGATACGATTCCGTAGCCATAAGCAAATGGTGAGTAAGATGCAGCGGCAGTTCACGCTTGAGTATTGGATTGATGACGACTGGTATGTCGGCAAGTTGCAGGAAGTACCTGGCGTTTTCAGTCAGGGCGAGACACTTGAGGAACTAGAAGATAATATTAGGGATGCTTATGCTCTTGTGATGGAAGAGCAACTGTCGCATTCTCGTCCGGAATCCAAGACAAAGGAAATACTGGTGAACGCCGCGTGAAACGAGGGAACTTCATTCGCGAACTCGTCAACGCCGGCTGTTACCTGAGTCGCCATGGAAAGCGCCATGATTTATACGTTAATCCTAACAATGGCAAACAGGCGCCTGTGCCTCGGCACTCGGAACTGAAGGACAGTTTGTGCCTTCTCATCAAGAAACAGTTGGGAATCTAGAGCAGCAAGATTGGCGCAGCAGGCAGAATCAAGTTTCGATAGCGGTGCGTGCTATGTATGGAGAGCGTAATAGGGGACGAGCGTAATAGGGGACACGAGCGTAATAGGGGACACGTAATAGGCACGTAATAGGGGACAGACCACGATTTTCACCGCACGTAATAGCCATGCAATAGGGGCAGATCAAGGAAAGGGGGCCAGCCTCAATTAGACTTTGCTTCTTCTGCAGGATTTCATTGAGCCTGGCCCCTCATTCTAAACTGCGGCCTTTGCTCTCGTTCAGGCCGCATCCTAGCAAGGGCAGTAGTTAACGTTGAGCCGTAGAGAGTGTCCATATCCATGTCAACTAGCATAGATCTTCGAGATGTCGCGAAACGTCGAGAAACTGAATGCCGTATAGAGGCCGAAGCTTTTGACCTCTGGCTTTCCTTTCTAGATAAGACCAATTGGATTACAGACATATTGCCTGCTATTCTCTCGACCATTGCTGGAGCAGCAATCTTTGGCCTATTCCTCCCCCAATGGGACATTTGGGCGGGCATGGCTGCTTTTTTAAGCTCGGCACTTATTGTTATTCACGGAAAAGGGGTCAGATTCCTATTTCTAGACGAGATTGCAATGCCTACTGTAAGAAATATTCAAGGCCCTTACCGCTTGTTCTTCTACAGCTTTGATTGCGACGAACCAACGCACATCCACGTTCAGAGAGAAAACTTGGTCTGCAAGTTTTGGTTGAGACCTATCTCTTTGAGCAAGAACAGGGGATTTTCTCCACGAGAACTAACCCTTATTCGTCGCATCATTGAATCCAATTTGCCTAACATTCTAGAGGCTTGGCATGAACACTGCGGCTAATATTATCGAACCACTTTTGCTGACTGCGCAAGTCACCGACGATGAGATTATTGCGCATCTTGTTGATGGGCGGACTATCAGCGTGCCATTAGTATGGTCATGGCGTTTAGCAGAGGCTACGCCGGAACAGAGACGGAACTTCGAGATTATTGGCGATGGCTTGGGTATTCACTGGCCTGATGTCGACGAAGATATCAGCATACAGGGAATGCTTTATGGCTCCCCGGCTCGTCGTACAATAGTGGCGACTAAAAGCAGCCATTGAAATTACCGAAGAAGTCGAGTTCATCGCACAAGGACTGTTACTGCACGCATCCTTGCCGCCACGCGCCAAAGTAGACGCACTCCATCGTACCAGCAAGCCCTAAACCCGCCATGAAAAGGGGCCTGGCTCGAATGGCACTGCCTTAAGCTGATGTATATATAAATCAGCGTGTTATAACTAGTCTGGCCAATCGGCACTTGACAGGACGCGGCATTATCCACAACGTTTCCTTGTAGCGGCCTGGTCCGGAGCCATTTTTCGCTGGCTTCTATGCATCGCAACCGAATGTTTATGCGAGGCTTGGGCCTTAAGTCAGTGCCATTCGGGCCAGGCTCAATTAGATTTTTTTCCTTCTTTAGGAGTTAATTGAGCCTGGCCACTTATTCTGCGTTGACGTTGCGTATTACATCGGCTGGTTCAGAAAATATAACGAAATCTTGCGCCTAGGTAAAGATAACAAATCAGCACTAAATGCTCCTTGGAGCCGTGTCCCCAAAACCGTACGTTGGCGCAGATGTGAGGTTAACGAAAATGCCATCAGGCAGAATACCGGCCACTGGCGAGATCGTAAGAAGCCCAGGACCCCTCAACATTCGTTCTACTCCGACTCGAACTGTAGGCGCGCGACATCTGACTGTTGGGGAAGTTTTCATGGCCCGGTCGGTCTTTCAAGGTGCGATTGATTACAATAGGGTCAAGGTTCATAACGGCGAGTATCTCTGGTTTGGGTTGCAGGACGACGATACGGCAATGACCCCGAATTGCGAATTATTTTTCTGCGAAGGTCTTGGGTATCGACCCGTTGAGTAAAATCGCCTTCCTCGAAGGCGTACTTTCCGACTTTCTAAAGGATCCAAGCAATGCGATACATTTACCTAAGTGAGGCGCTCTTCCTATTGGCTCTGGCGACTGGCGGTAGCAGTTCGTGCGTCGCCGGAGACTCTCTCGCCGACGGGAATGTCATCATTTCGCTGCGCAACGATCAGCCGTGTTTTTCCGTCCCGCTAGACGATGCAACCAAGAATCGGCGTTTTTTCCTCTACGAAGTCAGTGTGAATTCTCGCTCTGGTCCGGCAGCCGACGCGGGTGCCCAATACTGGACATTGCGGCTTGATCAAATAGCCGGGGAAAGCCTTGGCGAAATTGTCGCCCCAGGTGGATGTGTGGAATACGGGGCGAATATTTCCTCCCTGCCCCAGGAAGCGGCGATCCCATTGGAAACGCAAGTTCCCTTCGAAGTTCTCTTGACGGTATACTCGCCGGAACATCCATCAAGATCTGACAGCGTTCGCTTTTATCACGGTGCGTTTTGTTTGATGCACGATGCCAACAGACGAAGAGAGAAAATGCTCGTCGACACCAGCTACGATTCGAGTTCCGGCCGCTTGTCGTGCGGGAATTAGGGCTAATAGAGGACGGGCTAAGGTTCTCGTGGACAGCCCTTTTAAGCTGCTCGATAATTAAGATGGGGTCAGGTCTCGCGAAAAGCAAGATGCTGCAAGATGGCGTCAGGTCTCGCATTGCAGCACTCCGATGAGCAAGAGAGGGGAAAGACCACGTTTGGCCTTATGGCGATTTTTCGCTCTTCCTACAACCAGTTTTCTCATTCTGTGGAACGACTGACAACTGATCCGTAGTACGACTTACATGGCCGAACGAGCGATCTCGTAGATAAGGATCAAGGTGCGTTGTCAACAATGTGACGGCACATGCGCTTGAGGAGATGGCTGAGGATAATCTTGATATTCTCGATATCCAAAACGCGGTACTCAATGGCAAAATCACACGTTTTGAAAGAGATGATGATCGGGGCATCAAGTTCGTGATTGAGGGAACAGCGGTCAATCCTGAGATACAGGTTGGCGTGGTCGGCCGTTTTGCGACCAGCCAACGATTCCTCATTATCACGGTTTACGAAATCACTAGCTAGGGGTGCGCGCTATGTCCGGGTATAAGTGCGAATATTGCCGGGGTATAGTGGATCCCGAAAACCAGACAGCAATTTAAGCTCGCGCCGAACCAAAAGGGGCATATCAGAATGGGCGAAGCGAAGCGCAAGACGTACACGGCATCCTTCAAAGCCAAAGTCGGTCTGGAGGCGATCCGCGGGGTCAAGACGACGAACGAGATCGGACAGGAGCATGGGGTCCATCCGGTCCAGGTAGGGCAGTGGAAGAAGGAGATTCTGGAGCAGGCCGGGACGCTGTTTGAAACCAAGCGTGGACGCCAGAAAGTGGACGATCAGGCTGGGCCGGAGCGTCTCTACAGCGAGATCGGGCGGCTGAAGATGGAACTAGACTGGCTGAAAAAAAAGTCCGGGCTGAGCCTGTGAGCGCCCGGCGTGCGTGGATCGCGCGTGACGCGGCGTTGGCGGTCACCCGGCAATGTGCCTTGACGGGGGTGGCACGTTCCTGGGTCTATGGGGCATCGGCCAGTGACACCGTGGACGCGTTGGACCTGCGGCTGCTGAGCCTGATCGACGAGGAAAGCTAATAGGGGACAGAAAGCTAATAGGGGACAGACCACGGTTTATTCGGGGGGCTAATACGGAGGAAGGGGTCAGGTCTTGCGGAGGAAGGGGTCAGGTCTTGCGGAGGAAGGGGTCAGGTCTTGCATTTTGCGCGCGGTGCGCCAACATCTTATCATGGTTGTGATTTCTTGCTGACTTGGAATTGCAAGCATATCGCAAATGCCAATAAGTTTGCCCATATTCGGCGAGTAAACGCCATCTTAGGAATTTACTGCCCTTCTCTGGTTACCCCGCTAGAATTGTTGGAGGCTCTAGAGTGACAATAACAGAAGATCCCGTTATCGAAGAAATTCGCCGTGTGCGCCATGGCATGTCCGAGCGATTTGGACATGATCCCAGGCTGCTTATTGAATTTCTTCAGGAGCAGGAAAAGAAACACGCCAACCGCGTCGTTTTTCTACGCTCCGACCCGCAGGAAGACGAACGAGCGGCCTAATAAGCCGCGTCAAGAGCGAGTAGTGCCACGAGCGTTTTCACCGGCGGGATAATAGCGGGATAATAGGGAGCAGAGACCACGGTTTATGGGAAGAAACCAGGCTCAATTACTTTCGCGCCTAAGTAATACGTGCCCCTCTTTCCCGGCGGTGTCGCAAGATGAAAGTCAAAGATTTCATTGCCCGAATCGAGTCTGACGGCTGGATGCAGATTCGCCGGAAAGGGAGCCATCGTCAGTTCCATCATCCAACGAAACCGGGAACGGTCACGGTTTCCGGAAAGTCAAGTGTTGATGTCCCACCCGGTACACTGAACAACGTATTGAAGCAGGCCGAGGTCAAGTGAGGCACTTACATGCGTTACATGGTTGTCATTGAAAGGGGTGCAAGCAGTTTCGGGGCATACGTCCCTGATCTGCCTGGCTGCATCGCGGCGGGAGAAACAGCGGAGGAGGTACTTCAGCTGATTCGCGAAGCCATTGAGTTTCATCTTGAAGGCATCAAGGAAGAAGGTGCGCCAGTACCTCAACCACTTTCTTAAGCGAGTTTATCGAAGTTCAAGCCTAATCTCGATATCGAAAGCGCGGTACTACTTACTTGTCGCCGAATAGTTTCCCGCGCATTTCTCTTGCAATAAAATCGAAGAATAGAGTCATGCTTTGCTCTTTTTGTGTTGGATAATCAGCGGTATAACGAACTTGGAGAAAAAATGAACCGCCACCAATAAGCAGCATCAAGATACTACCTAGCAGAATGCCCGGCCATTGAGACTTAAACAAGCGATTTGCAAGATAGGTCGATGTTACTGCCGTGATAATGAGAACAGTAAGAAGCACTGGTCCAAGCAACAAGAACAAAAAGCCATTATTCGCGCCGGAATTCACTCCAATATCGTAGTAACTCATGTACCTTCTTGTAAGACTAAGCGAGAACCAGGCCACGAGAAATGGCAAAACAAAGTATAGAATCTTGATAATCCTATGTAGCTTATGAATAGCGATTGACCAGAACGAATCTCCGCGCCGAACATCGTAATGAGCAATAGTGTCGGGGATCATAGTGCTGAGCATGTGCTGTTATGGTAACGAACGCCGAACCCCTTGGGCTCCTCTGACACCTCGAACCGGGCGCCGGCGCCCAGTCCGAGACGCCTGCGCAATTCTGCGAGCAAGGCGATCCGCCCTTTGGGGGAAACAAAGGTTGTGGTCACGCGGTATCCTCTCACCGACACGAGGTTTCGATTGGGAGCCTAACCCACCCGACGCGGTAAGTGCAAACGCGCACCTATCCGGGCGCGGTCTGAATCTGTGTTCATCTGTGACATCTGTGGATCAATCCGAGTACTCGCTGTGGCCAGAACGATGCTTAAGGCGATTCACGGGAATAGAGATCCCGACTGCGCATGCTTGCCAGATCCGTAGGGATCTAGGGGCGACTGAAGTCGCCCCTACAGTCGACCCTACAGTCGACCCTACAGTCGTCCCCACAGATCGGTGGATCCTTATCACGGAAATCACCGAAACCCCGCGACATCCTGAGCAACTCGGTCTCAAGCCTCCAGCCAAAAAGTCACAGGTCCGTCGTTGACCAGGCTGACCTGCATGTCGGCCCCGAAGCGGCCGGTGGCGACGCTCGGATGGGCACGACAGGCGCTGGCGACCAGATGGTCGAACAGACGCTCGCCGTCCGTCGGCGATGCGGCAGAGGTAAAGCTGGCACGGGTGCCCTTGCGGGTGTCGGCGGCCAGCGTAAATTGCGGCACCAGCAGCAGCCCGCCGCCGATGTCGCGCAGGCTGCGGTTCATGCGCCCGGTGTCATCCGGAAAGACGCGGTAACCGAGCAGGCGCTCCAACAGCCGCTCGGCCCGCGCCGGGGTGTCCTCCGGCTGCACGGCAACCAGCACCAGGAGCCCGAGGCCGATGGCACCCAGGGTCTCTCCGGCCACCTCGACGCGCGCCCGCGTGACCCGCTGCAAGAGTCCGATCATCCTGATCCGCTCACCCGAGCACTTGGGCGAAATGATCCGTGGCCTCCACCAGGGCCGCCCGGATGCCCGGTTCGAAGGCCGAGTGACCAGCATCCGCAATGACCTTGAGTTCGGCATCCGGCCAAGTCTGATGCAGGTCCCAGGCGGAACGCAGTGGACAGATCAAGTCATAACGCCCCTGGACGATCACGCCAGGAATAGCGGCGAGCCGGCCGGCATGCGCAATCAGTTGGTCTGGCTCCAAGAAGGCGTTGTTCACGAAATAATGCGACTCGATGCGCGCCAGACTCAGCGCCAGATGCGGCTCGGCGAAATGGGCCTGGATATTGGCGTTGACCAGCAGGGTCGCCGTCCGGCCCTCCCAAATCGACCAGGCTTTGGCCGCCGCCATGCGGGTCACCTCGTCGGCGCCGGTGAGACGCCGGTGATAGGCGGCCAGCAAGTCGGAACGCTCCGACACGGGGATCGGCGCCAGAAAGTCCTCCCAGTAGTCGGGAAACACCCAACTGGCGCCTTCCTGATAGAACCAGCGGATTTCGAAGGGTCGACACAGGAAGATCCCGCGCACCACCAGCGCCAGCACCCGGTCCGGGTGGGTCTCGGCATAGGCCAGCGACAGGGTCGACCCCCAGGAGCCGCCGAAGACCAGCCACCGCTCCACCCCGAGCCGCGCACGAATGCGCTCAAGATCGGCCACCAGATCCCAGGTGGTGTTGGCGGCGAGCGACGCATGGGGGGTGGAACGGCCGCACCCGCGCTGATCGAACAGGATGATGCGGTAGCGACGCGGATCGAAAAAACGCCGATGCGCGGCCTCGCAGCCGGCGCCCGGACCGCCGTGCAGGAAGACCGCGGGGATGCCATCGGGGCGCCCGCACTCCTCCAGATAGAGCCGATGGCCGTCACCGACCGGCAGCTCATAGGTGGCATAGGGCGTCAGCGGTGGATAGAGATCATGCTGGGTGTGTTTCATAGTCGCCAGGATAGAGGGCGAAGCGCACGACGGCAATCGGTCCCCCGTGTCGGACAATTCCTACAGGACGCGACGGCGATTCCCGACAGGCTCTGGCCGACCGATCGGCCATACTCATCCTGTCGCCATCCGGTAAACCAGGGACGGCTAGTCCGCGTCCACGCGGTCGCGCGTATTCCTACCAGACCAAGCACGGCGACACCCCCGCCGCGGGATGCGACGGGGGTTTTTCGTTTTAGAACGGCACTCTTTGCGCCTGACCATGACAGGCTCCACGAGGCCACGGGGCTAGTCGACAGGCCCTCGAGAGCGATCCGCCTCTTCCTTGCGTGCACACTCCGCCTTGCGCGCGCACCGCGCACAGATCCCCATCACCTCGACGACCCGGCGCCTTGGCAGAAAACCGCTCTCGCGCGTGACGCTCGCCAGACTGCGCTCAACCGCGTCATCCTTGAGCTCAGCCACACCGCCGCACTCCAGACAGATCAAAAACTCACTGAAGTGCGGATGTTCCGGGTGATCACACCCGACGAAGGCATGCAGACTCTCGATCTTGTGGATCAGACCCTGTTCCAACAGAAATTCCAGGGCGCGGTAAACCGTCGGCGGAGCGACGACCCGCGGACCCTCGCGCATGGCGTCCATGATCTCGTAAGCGCCGACCGGCCGACCGGCCGCACACAGGATCTCCAGCACCCGCCGCCGCTGGTCGGTGAGACGAACCCCGCGCTCCCGGCACATCACCTCGGCACGAGCGATCTGCGCGCGCGGCGCGGTCATGCGGTTGGACCCGCCGGGCCGAGGATACCGCTCACGGCAGGCACCGCCGCGGGAACGGGCCGCTGGGCGAGACGCCGGGCGCGCCGCCGGGTCAGCAACCCGCTCAGCACGGCGGAGCCTACATAGACAGCCCCCGCCAGGAGGATGATCGTCGGCCCGGCGGGTAAATCCGGCGCATAGGACAGGGCCAGCCCACCGGAGGTAAAGCCGATCCCGAGCAAGGTCGCGATCACCATCATGCCCCCCAGTGAATGCACATAATGACCCGCCACCGCGGCCGGCAGGGTCAGCAGTGCGATGACCAGAATCAGGCCCACCACCTGAATCAGTAACACCACGGTCACCGCCACCAGACACAGCAGCAACAAATAGAAAAAGGTCACCGGGACCCCGCGCAGGCGGGCGAATTCCTCGTCGAAACTCACGGCCAGGAACTGCCGGTAGAAGAGCGCCACGGTCAGCACCAGGGCGAGATCCAGCCCGGCCATCAGCCACAGATCCCGTTGCGGGACCAGCAGAATGTTACCGAACAGATAGCTCATCAGATCCGTACTGTAACCCGGCGTCTTGGCGATAAAAAGGATACCCACCGCCATCCCGATCGCCCAGAGCGCGCCGACCAGGGTGTCCTCCTGCGCACTCCAGGCGAGCCGCACGCCGCCGATGAGCAGGGCCGACACCAGGGCCGCGATCAAAGCCCCCAGCAGCGGATCGAAGCCGAAGTAGAGCGCGGCCCCCATGCCGCCGAGCACCGAGTGGGCGATCCCCCCGGCCAGGAAGGCGATGCGTTTGACCACCACGTAGGTGCCGATGACCCCGCAGCCGATACTGGCGAGCAAACCGGCAAGCAGCGCGGTGCGCAGGAAGTCATGTTCGATCAGGGCGGTAATGAATTCACTCATGGTCAATGCCCATGTGCCACGGCCCGCACATCCGCGTGGTAGAGACGGTGGAGCAGGTCCCCATCCACCGCGTCGGTGCGATGGCAGATCAAGGTGCGGTTGAGGCAGGCCACCCGGTGCACATAGCCGGAGATGAAGGCGATGTCGTGAGACACCACCAGGATGGTCAGGCGCGCGTTCAGGCGCGCGAGTAACTCGAAGATATCACCCTCCACCCGCTGATCGATGTTGGCCGTGGGCTCATCCAGGATCAGAATCCGCGGCTCACCGACCAGCGCACGGGCAAGCAGGACGCGCTGCAACTGACCACCCGACAAGGTCCCAATGCGCCGCGGCGCAAGATCCAGAGCCTCCACTTCCGCCAGTGCCGTCCGCACCGCCGCCCGATCCGTCGGGCGGTACCAGCCCAGTGGCGGCCCCAACCCCAGCCGGCCCATCAAGACCACCTGCTCCACCGAGATCGGGAAATCACGCGGGAACGTCGGGTACTGAGGCACATAGCCCAGGTGCCGCCGCGCCTCGCGCGGCGGCCTCCCGAGCACCTGGATGCGTCCGGTCTGGGGTGCCAACAACCCCAGCATGAGTTTGAGCAAGGTGCTCTTGCCGCCGGCGTTCGGCCCCACCAGCCCCAGGAACTCGCCCGCCGCGACCGTCAGATCGACGCCGACCAATACCGGATTATCGCCATAGGAGAAACCGAGATTTTCGACGGCGATAACCGGTTGGCTCAGCGACCCGCTCCCGGATTGATTTGGGACCCGACTCAACGTTGGACTCATGGCGCAGCCGGCCCGGCGATCAGGTCAGTGAGCCGCCGCAACGTGGCGAAATAGTCCGCGGCGAGCGGGTCCACGGACTCCACCCGGCCGCCGATGGCCGCCGCGATCTGCTCGGCCGCGCGCGGGCTGAACTGCGGCTGAACCAGCACCACCGTCACCGCGTTGGTGCGCGCCGCATCGATCAGCCCCGCCAGGGCGCGCGCTCCGGGCTCCTTACCCTCATATTCCACCGACACCTGGGTGAGCCCGTAGGTCTCCGCGAAATAACCCCAGGCCGGATGGAACACCATGAATCGGCGCTCCTTGACCGGGACCAGGCGGGCCCGGATCTCGGCATCCAGGGCGTCCAGATCGGCTGCGAAACGGTCATAGTTCGCGCGGAAGGCATCCGCCTGGTCAGGCCGCAGCGCGATCAGGGCATCGCGAATACCCGCCCCCATGGACTTCACCAAGGGCGGACTGGTCCACACATGGTTGTCCATGGCCTCATGGTCGTGATCCGCGTGGGTTGGTTCCTGATCCTGGTCCGGTATGCGACCATCATGGTCAGGACCATGGTCGGCCTGGCCTCGCGAGTCATCGATCACTGGCGCCGCGTCCCGCGGCCGCAACCGGATGTTGTCGCGGGCATCCAGCACCCGCATCCGCGCGTTCGTCGCCCGAATGCGCGGGAGCCAGGCGTCCTCCAATGACATCCCGACCCGCACATAGAGATCCGCGTCCGCCAAAGCGGCCACCTGACGTGGGCTCGGCTCATAGGCGTGGGGATTCTGACCGGGCCGCACCAGCGCCTGTACCCGCACCTGATCGCCGCCGATCCGCTCGACGAAAGTCGCCAGCGGCACCACGGTGGTGAAGACCGACAACGGCCGGTCGCCCGGATCGGCGGCCCAGGCCGGCCGCGACAGCCCGATCGCGGCGACCATCAAGAGCGCGACCAGGGCGGCCGGACGCGCCACTGCGACCATCATTGGAACCAGCAAGCGAGGGGCGAGGATCATGAAAACTCAGTAGGATATGGGCACCGGAAGACCGGCAGGAAGGACGACATGATATCTTATAACGTGCCGACCGCAAGCCGGGCGCGCGGCGTTGCCGAACACCAGTGATCGCATTGCCCCTGATCCGACGCGAACCAGCGCACCCGGGGCGGATTGAGGCTACGCTTTGCCGGGATGATCGACCGCGTTTGTTCCCAACAGGAGACCCGCGATGCCTTACAGTCCGCCCGGCCACCCGCTGGAAGTTTTGCAAAACCTTAACTTAGACGAGGCTTTCGGTCCCAAAGACCCGCGCTTTGTCAACACCGATGCAGCGCGTGGCGGGGTCGGCGCCCAGAGAAACCTGGCACGCAAGTTCGGCTCACCGCCGCGTTCAAGACCTCCACGGTCTATAAGGATTCACTGCGCGAGGTGGTGAAGAAAACCTTTACCCAATTCGCGGATGCCTTCAAGGCCTTGGTCAACGCGGCCGAGGAAACCCTCGCGGAGCGCGGCCTGACCGAGCGGCTGTTGCTCATCGCGGATGGCACCGACAAGATCCCGCTGGACGATGCCGAGCGACTGTTCGTTCACGAATCGGAGCAATTGCTCGCCATTCAGGCTCTGGTGCTCTATACCGCCCCCATTACCCTGAAATACGGCGGTACCAGCGTCAGTAAACTGGATACAGACGAGGTCCTGCCCATCATTGAGCTCCATCAGCGCGACGGCAAACGCCATGAAGTTGGCTGGCGGACGATGCGCGAGTTGTTGGCCAAGCGGATCGACCCAGCAACCTTCGCCGACCCCGTCCTAATCGATCGCCTGATCGAGTACAGCGGCGGCCACCCGCGCGAGCTGCTGCGGCTATTGCGCATGGCCTGCGAACTGACCGAGTCAGAACATATCGAGGCCCCAACGGTCGAGAGCGCCATCGACAGGCTGGCCGCCGATTGTCGCTACTGGCTGCAACCCGAGGATTACGAACTGCTCGCAAAGGTGGATGCCAGCAAAGGCGCACATGTGGGCAACGACGAGCGCGCCCGCAATCTGCTCTGGCGCCTGGCCCTGCTCCACTACAATGACGGCTCCTGGCGCGCCACCCACCCGGTCGTGCGACGCCTGGAAGGCTATCAGCAGGCGTACCGCGCACTGACATCAGCACCGGCCAAGCTTCAGACTGCCAGGCGCCGACGGCCAGGCAAGAGCGGATCATGACCACCCTGTCCGCGGCCGATCCATTCCGGTTCGACTACCAGCGGCACCTCGCTGCCCAGCATCTGTTGCCGCAACACCAGGACGATTTCCAGCGCCTGATCAAACTGCTGCGCTATGCCCCGCGCGTCCAACTGCTTTTCACCCGGGTCGTCGACGAATCCTATCGCCGCCTGCTGATCGGCAAGCTCCAAGACCTCCTGGAACCCGCCGGCCGACCGGTGCAAACGGCCGATCTCTCCGATGAGCAGCAGTTTCCGGATTTCGCGGCTTTGGAGACCTGGCTGGAGATCGTGGGACAAGGGCGGGCAGTGATCCATCTGGTCAACACCGGCTATTGGCTGCAAGGGCCGCGGGTGGAGACCCTGAACCTGAGGCGTAACGCCTTGGCGGAAAAACTCGACGCCACACTATTGTGGTGGTTGCCTGCCGATACGCTCGCGCGATTGGCGCGCGAGGCCCCGGATGCCTGGTCCTGGCGCGGCGGGGTCTTCGATTTCATTGCGGAGAGGCCCGACCTGGCAGAGCCTATTCCCATTCGACTCGAACCCTCAGACGACATCAATCCGTTGACTCTGGCGCAGCGCAGTCGCCGGCTGGCAGTCCTTCACCAACAATTGGATGGGGAAGGGTCCACGGCCATTCCCGACGGTTTCCGCTTGAACCTGCTCCTGGAGCAAGCGGACCTCTACAAGTCCCTCGGCCAGTGGGACTTGGCGAATCAAACGCTGAGGCAAGAGGCCCTTCCGCTGGCGGAACGCTTGGGCGATGTGCACTCAACGGCGGCAATCCAGGGCAAGATCGCCCGAATACTAGAAGCCCGCGGTGAGCTGGACCAAGCCATGGCGCTGCATGAGCAGAGGCTCCCGATCGCATTGCAGACAAACGACCTCGGGCCATCGCTCATTGTAGGTTCTCAATGGCCAGGATTCGGCTGAAACGCGGCGATCACCAGCGTGGCGGTCTGTCGGCGATGACCAAGGAACTCGCCGAGCTATTTGCCAATGAAGTCAAGCGCGATCACCCTGACGCCATCGGAGCAACTGGCGAACTGTTTGCACAGGTGCTGGCCTTGAACGGGCATCAGGAAGAGGCCCTCGCCGTACTCGATCAGGCAGAGTCATCCTATGCCAGGGTCACCAACAACGCGGGCGTGCTACAGGTACGCGCGCTCCGATCGGCGATTGCGTGCCAGTCTGGCCCCGAGCAAGAGGCCACCGCCGCACCGCTCGCCGAACACCAAGACAAGTGCTAAGCACTTTGATCCCAGAGAGAGCCATTGTCACACAATGAACATCATCGCACAATTCACGATCATCCCCATCGGCACCGGCACCTCGCTGTCAGGCTATGTTGCGGCTTGTGAGCGCGTCCTGGCCGCAACCGGACTGACGTACGAACTGCACGCCAACGGAACCAACCTAGAGGGCGAATGGGAGGCGGTCATGGACGCCATCAAGCGCTGTCATGAGACCCTGCACGCCATGGGTGTGCCGCGTATCTCGACCAATGTCACGATTGGCACCCGCAGTGATCGCCCGCAGCGGATGGCCGAAAAGATCGCCAGTGTGCGGGAAAAACTGGCAGACCAGAGCTAAGGCGCCAGCCCTTCGATCTGCCCCAGAAAGGCGTTGACCTGAACGTGCAACAGCGCCGCGGCACGCCGGAACCGCGAGGCGACCAGCCGTTCGCGTTCCCAATCAAGTTCAAATGAGTAACAGTTGCGAAAGACATGGCGGAAGCCGCGAAAGTCATCGAGTAACCGATACAGCTCCGCGTCGATGACCGCCGGGCGGTAGCCGGGGATCTCCAGGCGCATGCGGCGCAACAGGTCGGCGTGCCAGGTCCCGGCGCCCAGGTCGTTCTCAAAGAAGGCGGCGATGGCGCGGAAGATGTTCTCGCAGCCGTTGTAGAAATTGTGCAGCAGATAACCGATGGCACCGCGATCGTAGTCGCTCACCGCCTCCGCGGGCAGGGCGAGGTGGGGCTCCGCGGATGCGAACAGAGATTCCAGACGGGCGATTTTCGCCAATTCATCGCGCACATCGGCGCACAGCAGTTCAGGGGTGCGGGCCATAGATCACCTGACCTCGCGCCATGATTTTCGCGACGAACACCGGGTCGTCATCCTGAGTGAAGAGATCCAAAGGTCGCTCCAAGGCCTGTTCAAGATCGCGGCGCAGGTCCCAGTAGGCCGCCGCGCTCACCCCCAACACCAGCAGGTCCACGTCTGACCGGGCACCGGCCCGACCCGCGGCGATGGAGCCGAACAGGTAGGCCCGAGTCACCCCATAGGCTTGCAGGATCGGGGCCGCGGCCAGACGGACCTGAGCCTCCAATCGCGCGGAGGCGATCCGGGTCTGCGCGCGCTCAAGGCCCCAGCGGGCCTTGAGTTTGCTGAAATCGAAGGGGAGACTGGTCGGTTCAGGGATGGAATTGATCATGGTGGTGGTGTTGCTGGATCATTTCGATGACACCCATCGCCTGGTCTATCGCGCGACTGAGACCAACCTGGTGATCATCGCGTACCGCTTCCATTATGGCACTTGCGCCGTCCGAATTTTCCGCTGAATCCGGCAAGCAGGCCGCATTCTTCCGACACCACCAACGAGGACAACACGATGGATCTTCAACTTCAAGGCAAACAAGCACTGGTCACCGGGTCGACCGCGGGGATCGGCTTCGCCGCGGCACTGGGCCTCGCCCGTGAGGGGGCCGAGGTCGTCGTAAACGGGCGCACCCAGGCGCGCGTGGACCAAGCGGCGGAGCGCATCCGGACCCAGGTGCCGGGCGCACAGGTCAGGGCGGTCGCGGCGGATCTGTCGCATGCCGAGGGCTGCGCGGCCCTGATCAGCGCCGTTCCGGAACTGGATGTGCTGGTCAACAATCTCGGTATCTTTGAGCCAAAGGACTTCGCGGACATCAGTGACGCGGACTGGCTGCGCTTCTTCGAGACCAATGTCATGAGCGGGGTGCGCCTGTCGCGACACTACCTCTCGGGGATGCGCGCACGCGACTGGGGCCGGATCGTCTTCGTCTCCAGTGAGTCGGGGGTGCAGATTCCGGCGGAGATGATCCACTACGGCATGACCAAGACCGCTCAATTGGCGATCGCCCGGGGCCTCGCCGAGACCACCGTCGGCACCGGCGTTACGATCAACAGCGTGCTGCCCGGGCCAACCCGCTCCGAGGGTGTGGCCACCTTTGTCGAACAGATCGCCCGGCAGCGCGGAATCGCCTTCGAGGCCATGGAGCGGGAGTTTTTCGAGACGGCTCGGCCCTCGTCGCTGCTGCGGCGTTTCGCCGCCGTTGAGGAGGTCGCGAACATGATCCTGTACGCCTGCAGCGCGGCCTCGTCCGCGACCAATGGCGCGGCGCTGCGCGTCGACGGCGGTATCGTGCGCGCTATTCCCTGAAGGGCTTGAACGAGCAGCCTCGCGCACCTCGCGCCCATGCGGCCAATCGCTACTTGCACTGACTCACTATAACGCCGATAATGCCCGGTTTTCCGCGATTCCCCTCTGCCTGACCCCCTCCTCGGACGCTCTCCCCGGATGCACTCCAGGCACCACCTACTCTGCGAGGTCCCCCATGGACTCCCCCAAGACGACCGAGGACGCCGGCGACACGCTGGACCAGGCCAACCCCGAATTGACATCCGACCAGACCCCGGTCGAACCCAACCAGCATGGTGAACCGACCGCGCCGTTCACCGAGCCGGACGACGACACGCCGAGCATGCAGGAACCCGATACTCGGGAACCAGGGGTCGACAAGCCTGACATTCGTGAACCAGCCGCTGACGCGGCCCGTGTCGAAGCCATGGACCAGAGTGCGCGCGTGACGGCGACGGAGCCCACGACAGCCGCACCCGAGCCCGCATCCGCCGACCTGCCCCCGGCCGACGGCTTTGGCGACCTCGGTCTGGCGCCGGCGGTCGCCCGCGCGATCGCCGAGCTGGGCTACGAGTCCACCACCGCGATTCAGCGCGAGTGCATCCCGCATCTGCTGGCCGGGCGCGATCTGCTCGGCCAGGCGCAGACCGGCACCGGCAAGACCGCGGCCTTCGCCCTGCCGCTGCTCTCACGGCTCGACGCGAACTGCCCGCTGCCCCAGGTGCTGGTGCTGACGCCGACCCGCGAACTCGCGCTCCAGGTCGCCGAGGCCTTCCAGCGCTATGCGCACTATCTCAAAGACTTCCAGGTGCTGCCGATCTACGGCGGCCAGAGTTACGGGTTGCAGGTGCGTCAACTCCAGCGCGTCCCCCAAGTCGTAGTCGGCACGCCGGGGCGGATCATGGATCACATGCGCCGCGCCACCCTGTCGCTCAGCGCACTCAAGACCCTGGTCCTGGATGAAGCCGACGAGATGCTCAACATGGGCTTCGCCGAGGACATCGACTGGATCTTCGAGCACACCCCGCCCGAACGGCAGGTCGCCCTGTTCTCCGCGACCATGCCCCAGGAGATTCTGCGGGTCGCCCGCGATCATCTGAACGATCCGGTCGAAGTCCGGATTCACTCCGCCACCGCCACCGTCGACACCATCGACCAACAGCATTGCGTGGTCACCCGTTTCCACAAGGTGGACGTGCTGACCCGCATCCTGGAGCTCGAAACCTTCGATGCGATGCTGATCTTCGTCCGCACCAAGGGCGGCACCACCGAACTGGCCGACCGGCTGCGCTCGCAGGGATTCGCCGCCGAGGCGCTGAACGGCGACATGAATCAGGAGATGCGCGAGCGCACGGTGGAGCGCATCAAGGGCGGTAAGCTCGACATCCTGGTCGCCACCGACGTAGCCGCCCGCGGACTTGACGTCGAGCGAATCAGCCACGTGGTGAACTTCGATATCCCCACCGACCCCTCGGCCTATGTGCACCGCATCGGCCGTACCGGCCGGGCCGGCCGCGCCGGCAAGGCGATCCTGCTGGTCGAGCCGCGCGAGCGCGGTCTGCTGCGCTCCATCGAACGGACCATCCGCCGCTCCATCCCGGAGATGAACCCGCCCTCGGCCGCCCAACTGAGCGCCTCGCGCATCGACCGGTTCACCGCTCAACTGCGCGAGACCCTGACGGAGCAGGACCTGGACTTCTTCTACCGGCTGATCGCCCGGATCGAGAAGGAGCAGGAGTTGAACCTGCTGGACATCGCCGCCGCCGCGAGCTACCTGATCCAGCGCGAGCGCCCGCTCGTCGTTAAGGAAACACCGCGCGAACCGCGGCGCGACAACTACCGGGAGGGCGGCTATGAGCGCCCGCGGCGCCAGGACGGCCCCCGCGCGTTCGAACGCCCGTTCGAGAACCGGCCCAGGCGCGACCAGGATGACCGCGGCCCGCGCCCGGAGCGCGACGCCGCGGGCGGCGAACGCCGCTACGACAACCGCACCGAGCGCCCCGCACCCGCCTACAACCGGGAGCGCGCGCCGGGCCGCGACGACCGTCCACCGCGGTCCGACCGCGGCGGCCAGCCCAGCCAGGTGCCCTATCAGGGCGAGCGTGCCCCGCGCCCGGATGAGCGCCCCTTCCCGCGCGACCGAGAGGGCCGCGGCGACCAGCCCCGCTTCGACCGGCCGGTCCGGGATGAGCGTGGGTTCCGGCCCGAGCGCGACGCGCGGCCGCCGTTCCGGGACCAGGGTTCGGCCCCGTTCCGCGAGCGCGACGGCAATCGGGACAGCGGGCGGAGCGACCCCCGCGACGACGACCGCGGCAACCGCTTCCCGCAAGGCGAGCGTGATCGGCCCCAGGGCGATTATCGCGACGCACCCCGCGCGGATACCCGCCCCCCGCGCGACCGCGACGACCGGGGACACCGTGATCGTCCGGACCTGATCCAGCACCGCATCGAGGTGGGACACCGCGACGGCGTCACCCCGCGCGAGATCGTCGGGGCTATCGCCAACGAGAGCGGGCTGGAAGGCCGGTTCATCGGTCACATCGACATCCAGGACGACCATGCGATCGTCGACCTGCCGGCCGGCATGCCGCGCGAGATCTTCAGCCACTTGAAGCGGGTCTTCATCCGCGGCCGGGCGCTACAGATCTCCGTCTTGGACGGCCCGCCCCGCCCGCCGCAGCCGCGCCGCGATGATCAGGACAGCCGCCCCCCGCGGCCGCGGGATGACGGGCGGGCGCCGGCCCCCCGGGGCTTTGGCGGTGAGGACGGTCCGCCGCGCGGGCCGCGACCGGATCAGGGCTTTCCGCGCAAGCGGCGGGACTGATAGCGCGTCCACCGGCAGCGCGGCCAGTCGGCCGCGCTGCCGGGTTCGACCCTCGATCAGCCTTGGTAACGAGTCGGCAATCATTGAAACAACGAATACAAGCGTTGTCGTAATCGTAGTCGGATAAGCGATTCAAGTTTGGTATAAGGCCGTAGGGTGGACAAGCGCTAGCGCAGTCCACCGAATCCCGCGCCGCCGCTGGCGGACTGCGCTGCGCATGTCCACCCTACGCTGCCGCGTGACCGAAACCGTGATCAAGGCCCAGGGGACCAACGCAGCCTCGCGGGGATCATCAACTCGATTACGATGACGACAACGACCGGGACGCCAAAGGCGTCCCTACTAGTGAACCATTCCTCATCCGCAGCCTGGCCCCTATGCGAGACCCTGATACCTCAAGCGACAGCCAGGCCGAGTTACGGACCCTGGAGGAGCGGATCGGCCGCACCCACCTGCGCCAGCGCCTGGGGCTGGAGGGCGACCACGAGGTCTTTTGCTTCGCCCGCCCGGGGGCGCACTTTTTCTATCCGGAGAACTGGTACTCGGTGCACGGCTTCATCCGCACCGCCTTGCGTCTGGCCGGTCTCTATGAGCGCGCTCAACGCAATGCGCGGACCATCCGGCTCACCCACAACCGACTCACCATCGCCGGCCTGCCGCGCCCGTTCGAGGGATTGCGGCTACTGCACCTGAGCGATCTGCACACGGATCTGGACCCCCGCATTACACAAGCAATCGGTGAGCGCCTGCGCGGACTGGACTACGATCTGTGCGTGCTCACCGGGGACTACCGCGCCCGTACCTATGGCCCCTTCCAACCGGCACTGGACGGTCTGGCACTGATCCGACGCAGTTTGCGGGCACCCATTTACGCGATTCTCGGCAACCATGACACGATCCGGCTGGTGCCGGGGCTGGAAGCCATGGGGATCAAGGTTCTGCTCAACGAATCGGTGCCGATCGACCGGGCCGGCGCCGTACTTCACCTGGCAGGCATCGACGATGCCCATTACTACCAGGTCCACAATCTTCACCAGGCCGCCGCCGCCATCCCGCCGGACGGGGTCGCACTGCTGCTGTCCCATACTCCGGAAGTCTATCGCCAGGCTGCCCACGCGGGCTTCCAGGCCATGCTCTGCGGGCACACCCATGGCGGTCAGATCTGCCTGCCCGGCGGCTATGCGCTGACCTGGGACGCCCGCTGCCCGCGCCGCCTCGCCGCCGGGTCCTGGTCCTATGGGACCATGAGCGGCTACACCTCGGTCGGCGCCGGCAGTTCGGTGGTCAACGCCCGGCTCAATTGCCTGCCCGAGATCACCCTCCATGAGCTGCGGTCATGAGCCGACGCGCCGCGGCAATCGCTGAGCCGCCAACGGAGGCCGCATGATGGAGCATCTTGGCCAGATCCTGATGTTGCTGAGCGTGGCCGTCGCCGTGGTCCTCACCTTTCAACAGTTCCATATCCCGACCAGCCTCGGCTATTTGCTGGTCGGCGTGATTCTCGGACCGCACACGGTCGGACCGACAGTTCATGTGCCCGAATTTGAAGCGCTCGCCGAGTTCGGTATCGTCTTCCTGCTGTTCACCATCGGCCTCAACTTCTCCTTACCCCAACTGCACGCGCTCAGGCATCAGGTGCTTGGACTGGGAACCGCACAAGTCGGATTCACCACGGCCGTCGTCGGCATCATCGTCTGGCTGGCCGGACTCCCCGCCGCCGCCGCGTTCGTGATCGGGGCCGTGTTCGCGCAGTCATCAACAACCATCATCGGCAGCCAACTGGCCGAGCAAGGCGAAGACAACAGCCCGCACGGCCGGCTCGGACTCGCCCTCTCCGTGTTTCAGGACATCACGGCGGTTCCCTTCCTGGTGGTCATCCCCGTCCTTGGCGCGGCGGTCGGTGCCGGTGTCCTGGCCGGCGCACTCGGATGGGCGATGATCAAAGCCGTGGCCGCGTTCGCACTCGTCTTCTTTGTCGGCCGGTGGTTGCTGCGCCCGTTGTTCCATCTAGTCGCCAAGCGGCGCTCAGCCGAGCTGTTTACGCTGGCGGTGCTGTTGGTGGCATTGCTGGCGGCCTGGACCACCAGCAGTCTTGGACTGTCGCTGGCATTCGGTGCCTTTCTCGCCGGCATGATGCTCGGCGAGACCGAGTTCCGGCATCAGGTGGAATCCAGCATCCGACCGTTTCGCGACGTGCTGCTTGGTCTCTTTTTCGTCGGTATCGGCATGCTGATCGATCCCGCTGCCATCCCCCGCATCTGGCACTGGGCGGTGTTGGGCGCACTGCTGATCCTGACGAGCAAGACACTGATTGTTGCGGCGATGGTACGCAAGAGCGGCATCGACGCGCTGACCGCCTGGCGCGCGGCGTTCGTCGTGGCCGTCGGTGGGGAGTTCGGTTTTGCCCTGCTCGCCATCGCGCTCGATGCCAAGCTCATCGACCTGCACCTGGGCCAGATCGCACTGACCTCGGTGCTCTTCGCGATGATCGCCGGCGCCCTGCTGATCCGCTTCAACCAGGCCATTGCGACGCGATTGGCCGGCCTCGGGCACAGCCGGACGCACGGGGTCACCGAGCCGTTACCGCAGGCAACGACACCGCAGGTCTTGATCGGCGGCTATGGACGCGTCGGACACGCCATCGCGATCCTGCTGCAAAGCAGCGGAGTCGGGTTCATGGCCTTTGACACCGACCCCAAGCGGGTGGCGCAGGGCCGGGCCGCGGGTCATCAGGTCCTCTACGGGGACATTTCCGACCCCGAACTGCTGGCGGCGGCCCACGCGGAACGCGCCTCGTTGATCGTCGTCACCGTCGACCGCTCGTCAACGGCCTTGCGCACCGTCTCCGCACTGCGCGGTGCGTGCCCCCAGGTGCCGATCATCGCGCGGGCCCGCGACCTCGAAGCAAGCGCGCAACTGCTGGACGCCGGCGCGACCCATGCCTATCCGGAAGCAATTGAAGCGAGCTTGCGCCTGGGGGCCACGGCCCTGCGGATGCTGCATATCCCGGGCGACGATATCGACCTGATCATCCAAGGCGTCCGTGACTGGGGATACCTCCCGGTCGTGGAAGAAAAACCGGAACCCGGCCTCTAGCTCAGGCAGCGAACGCGGCCGTGTCGTCGCGCGGCGGAGCGTCGCCCAGCCGACCGCGGGCAACCATCGGCGGGGCGCACTCAGCCCCGTCGCCGTCCGGCCAGCCGCTTGCCTACCGGGGTCAGCACCAGATCCAACACCACAAAGGCGCCGACGGCCAGACCCAGGTCGATCCAGTCGAGACCCATTGCCTCACGGACCAGCACGGCCGGCAGCAGCGTCTCGGGCAACTGATCAACCACCGGCACCGACGCGCTGGACACGAACCCCAACCGGCGCTTGGTGAAACTTGCCAACAGATCGCCGGCCATGGCGGCCAGGGCGATGGTCAACCCCAGACTCCCGTCGCACCCCAGGATCCAGGCAGCGGTCGGTGTCAGCACCAGGGCCGCGGCCATGCCCCGCCAGGTCTTCGATCGTCCCAAGACCGGCCGGCCGTCCCACCATACACGTCCCCCGTCCACTGGCCAGGCGGCAGAGCCGAACAGCAGACCCAACACGGCCGGAGCCCCGTTGGCCAGCAGCAAGAGCAGGAGCAATGTGAGCGGCAGACCGCAGTGGGAGAGCATCTGAACACCCAACGTTCAGCGGATCGACGATCGGGGGGGCCTTCCGCAATAAAACAAGGAACGGTTCACTAACAATCTACACAGGTCTGTTAGGGCATGCCGTTAGCACCGTTGTCGTTGTCTAACCTAGTTCCGACTCGTTACTCAGTCGGGAATGAACAACTCCGCCTGGTAGCCGGCATCGACGACGGCGCGAATCAGGGGTTCCGCCGGCACCCGCCCTTCGATCAATGCCATGCCGGTTTCCAGCTTCACCGCGGCACCCTCGACGCCGGGGACCGATGCCAGCGCCCGCGAGACGGCGCGGGCGCAGTGTTGGCAGGTCATTCCGGTGACCTTGAGTTCGATTGTCATCAGCGTTGCTCCAAGTGCAGGTAAGCGGCCGCCGGTCGGCGGCGGTCGAAAGCGATCAGCGGGCAGCCAGGTAGCGCGCGGCCCCACGCAACGGCGTGTCCCCGCACAGGATGACCCGCACCGGCATGCGGCGCATCAGCGGTTCCATCCGGCCCTTGGCGAAAAAGCCTTCCAGGAACCGGCTGCCGCGCAGCGCCTCCAGATTCTTGGGGGCGATCCCCCCGCCCAGATAAACACCGCCCACGGCCAGGTGTTTGAGGCCCAGGTTGCCGGCCTCGCGTCCATAGAGCCGGAAGAACATATCCATGGTTTCGACGCAGATTGGACAGCGGCCGGCCGCGGCGGCGGTCGCGATGACCGCCGCCTGATCCGCCGCGGCGAACTCGGCGGCCAGCCAGTCGGGGGTCACCGTCCGGCGCCAGGTGAGCAGAAAAGCATATAGGTTGGCGATTCCCATCCCGGAGACGACACGTTCCCAGCTCACTCGCCCGAAGCGCTCTTGAAGATAACGCAGCAGGGCGAACTCCCGTTCGTCCACCGGGGCAAAATCGGTGTGACCGCCCTCGGTCGCGAAGGGATGATAGCCGACACCGTCCCAGAACAGTCCGGCCTCGCCCAAACCGGTACCGGCCGCGACCACACAGGCATGACCGACGCCCTCCGCACCAGGGTGCAGTTCCGCCAGATCGTCCGGCCCCAGGGCCGGGACCCCCCAGGCCATGGCCTCCAGGTCATTGAGCAGCCCGACATGCTGCAACCCCAGCGCCCCCTCCAAACGGTCCGCATCGACATCCCAGGGCAGATTGGTGGTCTTACTGCGCCGTCCCTCCACGGGTCCGGCGATGGCGAAAGCACCCAGCGGGCAATCGGTGGCCGGGGTCTGCCCGGTCTCTTCCAGGTAGCACCCGACGATGGCCTCCAATGAGGCAAACTCACCGCTCGGATAGCGGCGCTGACCGATCAGACTCACCAGCGAGCCGTCGATCACGGCCACCCCGAGCCCGGTCTTGGTACCACCGATATCGCCGACCAATACGCGCATGACCCAGCCTCCGTCCGTCGAATCGAATCTGCCCCGACGCCCGCGGGCGCGCGGAGCCGACCATGAGGATGCGATCATAACAAGACGGGGAGACGCGGCGAAGCCGCAAGCAAGGGGTCTGAACCAGCAGCAAGCGCGACCAAAAGGGTGGGGTCGGTCCCGCGTCGGTGACGCGGGACCTGCACGACTCAGGAGAGTTCAGTCAACTCCGGCAATCGCCTTACTTGCTGGTCTTGGGCGCCGCCTGACTGACCGCCGGGGCTGCCACCATGGGGTATCCATAGACCGGCGCGCCCCAAGCAGAGGGGTATCCGTAGCCCCCATAGGGATAACCGTACCCGCCAGGGTAACCGTAACCGCCGTAAGGATAGCCATACCCGCCATAGGGATAGCCATACCCGCCATAGGGATAGCCGTACCCACCATAGGGATAACCGTACCCACCGTAAGGATAGCCGCCATACCAAGGCGAACCCCAGTTACCCCAACCCGGACCACCCCAGTTGCCGGGGAACATGCCGAAGGGGCCAGACCCCCAGAACGCATTGGCTGAGAACGAGCCCAGGGCGGACGCCCCGGCGACGGCGGCAGCAATGAGCAGACGTTGTACTCTAGTCATCACATTCCTCCTAAAAACATACCGATGACGGGCCGGGCGACCGCTGCCCGACCACGCCAGCAAGACTAGTCCCTATGGAAGTGCCCGGTATTGATCCAGATCAACGACACCTAACCTCCGTGGCGACCGGATTGATCCGTTTCAAAGCGGAACGGCGCGGCGAACAGTCCGCGCGGGGTGGTCAGCAGAACCTTTGCCTCCCAGAGCATCCGGGCACGCACGCAGGTGGGCAGCATGCCCGCACCCTGCCAGGACCCTGAGCCAACGGGTGCCAATGATGGTCGGTTATAACCCATGTTCATATCGACGCCGGTAAAGTCGACGGCGACCGCGCTGACCTCGATCCCCTGAATCGTGACCTGCAGGACCAGGGGCTGCATCACCGGGATGCCGCGCGGGTCCACCTCCAGGGTCACGTCGCCTCCGTCGGCAAAACGGGCGGTGCAGGGTCCGGCGCGCACATCACAGCCGGGTTCAGCCTGGGCCAGCACGCGTGGCGCGGGGACAAGCAGGGGTCCGAACCTGACCGCGATCACAGCCACCAGAGCGGCCGTCACGCACGCCGCCGACACCACCCAGCGCAGGCGGTGACGCATGGCGGGGTCGCCCGTTAGCCTCCTTCCGATTGCCAGGACTGGCGCTTGCGATAGATGGTGGACGGACTGACCTCCAGCAGCACCGCGGCGCGCGGGATATTCCCCTCGCAGAACGCGATGGCACGCTTGATCGCCTCCTTTTCGATGACGTGCAGCGGCCTGATCTCCTGCGTGCCGATCTCGATCACTCGCGCTGCTGGGGCGACCGCCACCGGGGATGCGGCGCGGCTGGTGAACCGATTCAGCGGCGGCGGCAGCATTGCCACGGTGACTTGTTCAGCGTCGTACAGCACCACGACGTTGCGCAGCACGTTCTGCAACTGGCGGATGTTGCCCGGCCAGTCGTACTCCAGGAAAACCGCTTCGACCTCCGGAGCGAACTCACGGAACGCTTTGTGCTCCTCCGCGGCGAATTTGCGCAGGAAGTTATTGGCCAACAACAGAATATCATCCACCCGATCGCGCAGGGCGGGCAAGTGGATCGGAATCACATGCAGGCGATAGAACAGATCCTCGCGGAACCGTCCCTCATCGACCTCCTTCTGGGGATCGCGATTCGTGGCGCAGATGAAACGCACGTCCACCTTGACCAGTTGCGTCGCCCCGACCCGCTGAAAGGCCCCGGTCTGCACAAAGCGCAAGAGCTTGGTCTGCAGATCCAGGTCCATCTCTCCGATTTCGTCGAGGAACAGGGTCCCGCCGTCCGCCATTTCGGCAGCCCCCTCCCGATCCCGCGTTGCACCGGTAAAGGCTCCGCGGACGTGGCCGAACATCTCGCTTTCCATCAGATCACGCGGGATGGCGCCGCAGTTCAGCGGGATGAAGGGTTTGTCCCGGCGGTTGCTTTGCCGGTGGATGGCCTCGGCGCAGACCTCCTTGCCGGTCCCGCTCTCTCCGGTGATGAAGACCGTGGCCTTGCTGGGTGCGGCGCTGTCGATAATGCGGTAGACCGCCTGCAGCGCCAGCGATGAACCGATGAATCCGTGATAATGGTCGCGTTGAAAGTCGTCGCGAATTTGCTCGACCAGCGTATTGAGATTCTGCCGATCCACCGCGTTGCGCAACGTGACCTTGACGCGTTTGGCGCTGAATGGCTTCTCGATGAAATCGAAGGCACCGTAGCGCATGGCGTCGATCGCCACATCCACCGTGGCATGACCGGTGATGATCACCACCGAAGTCGGAATTTGCCGGTCGTGGATGTACTTGAGAATATCCATGCCGTCCATGTCCGGAAGTTTCAGGTCCAGCAGCAGGGCCTCAGGCGGGTCCCGCTCGATCTCCGCCATGCCGCTTTTGCCGTCGCCGACATGCTTGACCTGGTAGGGCTCCCCCCGCAGATAGCTGCGATAGACCTCCGCCAAGGCGGGACTGTCCTCGATGATCAGAACTCTGGGCTTACTGGTGGACATGAATATCGCCTTACCCGGCGCAGGCGCCGCGGCCGGGTGTGTCAGGGCCGTCACGGGACGCCGGTGACCCCGGTGCGGGGCACTGCGACCTGTCCTGATGACGGATCAAGGGGTGCAAGGATGATGACGGTCGCGTCGTCCCGCGGGGTCTCCCCGGCGACTGCGAAGAAGGTCTCCATCAACGCGTCGGCCTGTGCCGCGAGCGGGGCCGCCAGGCCGTCACAAGCCGCGGCGAGCAGATCCTGTTCCAGCACCTTGCGGCCGGGCCCGGAAACGGCCCCTTCAAACAGGCCATCGGTGAACAACAGCAGCCGCTCACCCGCCTGCAACTTCAGCGAGAGAGTGTCGTAAACCGACTCCGACTGCAACCCCGGCAGCACGCCCCCGATATCGAGCTGATGGGCACCATCGGCATCCAACAGCAGCGGCGCCGGATGACCGGCACAGGCGATCTCGACCCAGCCGGACGGGGCCAGGTGCACCACCACACAGGTTAGCAGACTGTACTGGTTGAGTTTATCCTCAAAGACGCGCTGCGAGATGGCCCGGCACAGTTGGGCGGGTTCCCAGGCATTCGGCCGGGAGTGCAACAACCCGCCGACGTAGCCCGCATGGGCGTGCGCGAAAAACTTGGCGGCGACCCCGTGGCCCATCACATCGACCAGCACGACGCAGGCATGATCGGCGCTCGCCGTAAAGGAGATGAAGTCCCCGCCCCCGGCCTCGGCCGCCACCGAACGCACCGCCGCCTGCCAGCACCCGAGATCTTGGGGCAGTTTTGGCTTCAGGGCCTCGGTGATCGCCGCATCGATGCGGTGACCCAGCCGCGCGCGCACACTGCGGCTGCGATACAGCGTGCGCTGGATCGCCGCGATCAGTTGGCGCTTGCGGATCGGCTTCAGCAGAAAATCATCGATCCCCAGCAGATCGGCCTGTTCCCGCACCATCTCGTCGCGGGTCTCCGTCATGAAAATGAAGGGAACCAACTCGGTAGCCGGATCGTCGGCCAGACGACGGCGCAGTTCCAAACCATCCATTCCCGGCATATGGATATCGGCAAGCACCAGATCGGGCGGCGCCCGCCGCAATTGCTCCATGGCGACCAAGGGTTGCGAGAACGGCATGACCTGATACGCGTCGGAGAGATAGGCCGCCATCACCCGCAACTGCGCCACGTCATCATCGATCAGCGCGACGCTGACGCTGCTCTCGCCCAGACTCAGACGCCACCGGTTGAAATCGCGCGCCGCTGGCCGAGGCTCGTAGAGCGCATCGGGAAACATGGCGGCAACCAAGGCAAGTCCTCTGCCGTGATCCCGCGCGAGATTACACTCGCCGTCGATATCGGCCGTGCTCAGACGCTCCCGCCAATCGTGCAGCGGAGCGCCGTTATCGATGATCTCCAGGCGCCACTTACCCCGTTCACGCGACAGCCGAACGCGGATCCAGTCCGGCACCGGCCGGCTGTGCTGCACCAGATTCGTCGCCAGCTCGGAGACCGCCACCAGGATTTGGCCCTGTCGCGCCTCTGACAAACCGGTACAACCCAAGCCCATACTGACTTTGCGCCGCAATTCGCGCACACCCGCCTACGTCGGAGGGACTTCGAAGGTCTGTAGATTGCTGCGTATCATGGCGCCAAAAAGGGATAATCGACACACAACCGAGCGCCGGTGGCAGCGACCACACGGCGCAGTTCCGGCAGCAGAGCGGCGAGGCGTTCGCCGTCCCCCGCGCGTCCGGCCTGCTCTATATCGTACACTATTTTGCGCAATTCCATTGCCCCGAAGGTCCCCGCGCTCCCCTTGAGAGCATGAGCCTGGTCGGCAGCTCCTTGCGGATCATTGGCACTGACCCGCGCTTCAAGGAGACTGACCCGGCGCTCACTCTCCCGGAGAAACGTCAAAAGAATCTCGGACAATTGGTCACTCCCCACGTCTTCCTCCAATTGAACCAAGGTCCGCCGATTCACCAGCGGCGGCGTCACGCCCGGGCGAGCTTCCAGGCCCCAGGTTGGATCATCCGCCGCCTCGACCCAATGGCTCACCGCCTCCAGCAAGTCGAGCCGATCGGTCGCGGCGCTCAGAAAGCCGTCGATTCCGGCAGCGAAGCACCGGTCTTTCTCCTGCGCGCCGGACGTCCCCGTCATGGTCAGAATCGGCACGTCCCCGCGCGGGTGCGGCAGGCGCCGAATGCGCCGCGTCACCTCGACGGCATCCAGTTCAGGCATCGCCAAATCCATCAGGATCAGATCGTAGCAGCAAGCGGCGGCAGCCTGCACCGCACTCAGACCGTCCGCAACCTCATCCACGACATAACCGGCCTGCGCCAACACCTGGCCGGCCGGCATCCGGTGGGAACGGCGATCCTCGGCGAGCAGAATCCGATGGCGCGGGTCGACAGTGCTCACAGGTGCGGCTCCGGATAGTCAACGACGATTGGACCTCGGTGCATCACCTCAGGTCTCCAGGTTCAGCAGTTGCGACGCACGGATCCGCCCCCGCAAGCGTTGGGTAAACCCCGGCAGGAAACGATCGAAGTGGTGACTCTCGCGCCGCAGTTCCTCCGCCAGCGAGGCGTTGTGACGGTCGTTCAAGACGGTCCCGATCGGCGTGACCCCCTCCGCTTTGAGGCGATCGAGAGCGGCGCGCACGGCGGAAGCCGGAGTCTTACCGGCGAGCACCACGAGGATTGACCCCGCGCACCCCTTGCAGACCCGCTCTGCCGGGATATTGCCCTTGTTACCGCCGTTCACCGGCGTGGTATCGAAGAGGACAACACCCTCATGGTGTTGACTCGACCAGGCATCGAGATACTTCTTGAAGAGCGTTGCATCGCGCAGCAGCAACGCCTCGTCGCGATTTGCGGAGGCCGGTATCACGAAGAGTTGGTCACCCAGATCGACCTGCGGCAGGGCATCCATACCACGGGCGCCAACCGCAACCGCCGGGATGAAACTCAGACCAAAGCGCTGGTGCAGGGCCGGCCGGTGGAGATTGAGATCGACCACCAGGGTCGGACGCCCCGAGTGGCGGTTGCGCTTAGCCAGGGCGACGACCAGCGTGGTGACACCCTCGCCCGACTCGGCCGCGGTAACGGCCAGCGAACGCAACCCCGACCCGATGGTCCGGGAGTAAACGCGTTCGAGTTCAGCATAGTGTTCAGGTAATTCGACGGCCATCTATTCACTCCCCAAGCCCTCGATCAAACTAAAGAGTGAGAGCACCCGGACCACATCGGTAATCCCTTGGCGGACCTCGAACGCCGTGCTCTGAGTCTTGTCCGGAACATACACTGTATCACCGGCACGCACGACCGGCAGCACGGCGAAATCCGGCTTGCGCATGAACCGTTCCATGTCGAAGACCCGTGCCTGGTCCTTACAGCACGAGAGATTCACGACGGTGATGCGGTCGGTCCAGGCATTCGCCGTCGTCCCTCCGGCATGGGCGAGCAGATCCAGCAAGGTCAGCGAATCATTGAAGGTGTAACGACCCGGCTTGGCCACCGCCCCCAAGACCCTGATCGTCTCTTCCTTGGTCTTTTCCCGCCAGTCCGGTTCACGGTCAGGAAAGAAAATGGTGTCGCCCGTCCTGATCTTGGGCAGCAATGAATCGTCGCCCGTCTCAAAGTAGCGCGCCAGGTTGACCGTCGTGACCTCGACCCGCTTGCCGTTGCGGTGGTTGACCCGAACATTGTAGAGATCGGCATCCGCATTTGGGCCATCGGCCGCGGCGATGAGGTCGAGGAACCCCATGCTATCGTTGAAGGCATAGCGCCCCGGGGCATTGATCTTGCCGAACAGATAGACCGTGTCCGCGGCGGGCAATCGCATCCATTGCGCCTTATTGTCACTCGGATCGTCCGGCATCGTCGGCAGCACAATGGTGGCCCCGGCCGTGATCTCGGGCAACTCGCTGATATTGCCGCCACGCAAGAGAAATCGCTCCAGATCAAAGGTTTCCACCCGGCTCTTGCCCGTCGCGTCGGTCTTCACCACGCGCAGGTGCGCGGTATCCGCCTTCATCGTCGGTCCGCCGACGTGCGAGAGGAGATCCAACAGATTCATCTCATCGGACCACTCGTAGCGGCCCGGCCGCACCACCTCGCCGATGATGCGCACGGCCCGCGTGGGCGACACCTTGATCCAGGATTTCTCGTTCTGATCGGTCTTCTCGGGCACAAAGATCGCGTCCCCCGGCCCCATTTTAGGCGGCCGGGTCTTGCTCAAACCCTCGGTAAAGGCGTGCAGATCGAACCGCTCCACGCTGCCGTCGGCCCGCAGAATCGTGATGTTGCGTGTCTCCGCATAGCGCGTGGGTCCGCCCGCATTGGCCAGGATGTCCATAAAAGTCGCATTGTCGCTGTTCTCGAAGGCCCCGTTGCGTGCCACCTCGCCCATCACATAAACGGTATTGCGGCCGGCCTTGATCTCCTCCTGCTGGCGCGGCACGAAGACGGTCGCCCCAGGCTGGATCGCGAGCAGCAGCGCGGGGTCACCGCGGTCGAGGTAGGCGGTCAGATTGAACTTTTGAGGCTCGCCCTCGGAGATCAGCCGGATCTGGTCGACCGCGGCGAATTGGGTGACACCCTGAGCGCGCATCAGGGCGTCGACGATGGTCATGGCCGGTTTATACGCAAACAGACCCGGACTGCGCACCTCGCCGAAGACTTTGATGCCGACATCCTCTTCCGCCGCATCGCCGCTCGACGCGAGTTTTTCGCTGCCGAGTGCGCCTTCGACATTCCCCACGAAGGGCGAGGCCGGCACGAACAACTCATCCAACGACTCGAGTTTCGGTATCACCGTCGGGTCACCGGTATCGAGATAACGCTTGTAATCGAACTTGATCGTCTCAGCACCGCGCCGAATCTGCATGCGATCGAGTTGGGCGCCGACGCGCAGCCCCCCGGCCGCCTCTAAAGCGCTCTGCACGCCGCCATCGGCATCCAAGGTCACCATTCCCGGCTTCATCACATAGCCCAGCACCTTGACCAGCACCGTCGACGCTTCCCGCGCGACACTCAGCCGCGACAGGTCCCGCAATACTTGCGATAGGGCCAGACGGATGCGACGTTCCGATTCGGCAAGACTATAACCCGCCACCTTGAGGTAACCCACCTCCGGCAGGCGGATGCGCCCTTGCCGATCGACCGGAAACTCGAGGTTGAGGGTGTCTTCCCCCGGCAGATCGATCCGCAGCACATCGCCGACGCGCAACACCGCGTCATCGTCGGCAGCGGCACCGTCGGCAGTCGCCGCGGTGTCCGCGGTGTCCGCGGTGTCCGCGGTGTCCGCCGCGACTGGCTCGACGACGACCGGCTCCACCGCGACCGGCGGCAGATCGTCGCGCGCCCCCGCGGCACTGCCGACGATCAACAGCCCAAGCAAGACCCACCAGACCGGCCAGCAACAGGTCGCACGACGCGCCGCGCGCCGCTCAACCGGGGTGCTTGCCCGTCGCCACATGGCGTTACCCGCCGCCGCGGACCGCGCCACCCGCCATCGCGGGTGTCACGCAGGCGCCGTTTGCTTGAATGTAGTCCAAACGCCGCTGCAATTCTGCGAGGCGCTCGCGCAAGATGATGAGGTCGTTCGCCGCATCCAGGGGCAACCCACCGTACAGTGCCCGGACGATACGCCGCTGGCGCTCACGGGCGGCAACCACGTGCGCGGGCAGACACAACTCGGCCCCTTGCAACACCAGCGCCTCCAGATGACACTCGGTTTGTCGGCGCTGCTGATCCAGTTCCTGCCAAGCCGAATCGCCGCGACCACACCAGCGGTCGAACCAGCTAGCGGATACCGGGCGCGTCGGCGGGCGCAGCTCGGCCATACCGCCGGCGCCGGCTGCCGGCCAAAAGGTGCAGGCCGACAAGGCGCAAGCGACGCCGAGCCAGAGCACGAACGCGGGGATCACGGCAGCCCGCGTCAACCGACGCCCCGCGCGCCGACCGTTCACTGCTGCGGCCGGGCCACCAGCGTCTGGTTCACCGGGATCACACTGGTGATGCGCAACAACGCCAGCAGGTCCATCGGTTGGCCGGTCACGCCCACCAATGCCAGCGCCCGCTTCTGGCCCACCAGGCGCTTGTGCAGGAACACCAGTGCTCCGGCCCCCGAGGAATCCATAAAGGTGACACCACTGAGATCGACGATCACATCGCCAGCCTCGTCATTCACCAGCCGTTCGAATTCAGCGCGGGTCACGGGAGCACTCAAGAAGTCGAATTCGCCCTCCAGCACGATCACCGCCGCATCTCTTTCTTGCTTGAATACGTTGACTTTCACGTCACTGCTCCAGATCGAATCGAGGCCTCGTCGGCGACGCGGGCGCGCCACCGGCCGCCAGGGCCGCCGCGGACGGGCGCCGCGATAGACAGCGGCCTAACCACCCGACGGCGGATATTCATGTTTTCGGGGTCTCCGGGGCCGCCCCACCCGAGAGCCCCAGCTTGGCCCGATGCCAGCGCCCCCGCTCCAGGCCCAGGAGGTAACGGGCCGAACCAATCAGACCGACCAGGTGGCCCTGCACCAGATAATGGAGCGCCTGGAGCGGCCACGGAACTCGCTCCGGACCGACTCTTTGTACCACGAAGGCCGTCGTATAGACGATGACTTGGACCACGAAGAGCACCAGAAAAAACCAGGAACTGCGCGCCAACAGGGCGCTTCCGATGAGGATCAGCAACAACAGGAAGGGCATCACGGCGCGCAGCGCCTTGCCGGACGCGAAGACGAAGGCCACCCCGCGCAACGACGGCCGTAACAGGGACGTCAAGCGGATCAACTGCTGCATATTGCCCGCCGCGATGCGTCGGCGACGCCGCCGATCCAGGTCGAGTGAGCCGTCCTCGAGCTCCAGAGCCAGGATGCGCGGTTCGTAGCACGCCCGGTACCCTTGAGCCACGATGCGCATGGGCAGGATGAAATCGTCGTTGATGACATCCAACTCGAGCTGCTCGAACAAGGTTCGACGAATCATATAAAAGGCCCCATGCACCCCCATGGTGGCACCCAATGCGCCCTCGCGTTTCTTGATTTCGCTCTGATATTCCCAGTAAAGGGCCTCGCCGCTGGTGTGCCGTCCGTGGGATTGGTAGGAACCGAACAGCCGATAAGAACCGCTGACGACGCCGACTCGGGGATCCGCGAAGCGGGCCACGGCGACCAGCAGGGCATCCACTGAGATCAGCGCGGAGACGTCGCTCAAGGCCAGCAGGTCGCAGTCGATCTCGGGAATGACCGCATTGAGCATCGCCACCTTGCCGCGATTCTGCGCGAACTCCATGATCTGCAAAGGTAACTCCCGACACTCAGGCTCCCGACCGGCCTGCGCCGCGCGCTGCGCCGTCGCGTCCGTGCACCCATCACAGGCCAGGATCACACGCAACCGATCGCTCGGGTAATCAAGCATCGCCAGATTGCGAATCTTATCCGCGACATGGTCCGCCTCGTTATAGGCCGGGATGACAATCGCCACCACCGGACGCACGGCATCCGCGGACGCCGCCCGGTACGCGCGCTGCGGCGTCTCCTCCGCGGCGGGCTCGGCGGGCTCGCCCGCCAGCCATTTCAGCAACAACGGATAGCCCACATGGTGATAAATGACCAGGAATCCGGCCATCGTGATCAGAACGCCGAGCAGGGTGTTGGTCATTGCAAATGAGTCGTCTTTGTAGGCGGGCGATTCTGTACCGGTCGGCGAGCCCAAGCAAGGCGCCGCGGCACTCCCGTTGGCCTGGCACGATCACTCATCGATCACTCATAGAGTGCGGTGTAGGCATCGACCATCGCGCGGGCATTCCCGTGCCCCAACACGAATGGGCGGGGGTCCGGACCGCCCGCGCGTCCAAGTTGCCCGGCGATCGCCGCGGCGAGAGCCGCCGCGTCCCCCGGCGGCACCAGACGCCCGCTGGCCGGACACAGGGTCTCACCGGCCCCGCCGACCGCGGTCACCACGACCGGACACCCGCACGACTGGGCCTCCAGGGGGGACAAGGGCATCCCCTCCGCCAGGGACGGCAAACAAAACAGATCCAAGGACCGATAGAACCCGGTCATCCCCTCGATCGAACCCAGGAAATGAACCCGTGCGGCGAGACCCAATGCCGCGCTTTGCGCACGCAAGGCGCCCTCTTCCTCCCCGCCGCCGGCCAGGGCCAGGTGAACCCCTTCATCGAGTTTGGCCAGTGCGTCGAGCAGAACACGATGACCCTTGACCGGGTGCAGCCGCGCGGCGCAGCCGACCAAGGGGGCGGTCAGCGGCAGCGCCGCCCCGCAGCCGAGCGCCGCCCGAGCGGCGACCCGATCGCCGGGAGTGAAAAAATCGGTATCGATCCCGTTGCGGATGACCTGCACCGGCCATCCGGGCAACTGACCACGCACCGCCGCGGCCACCGCGTCCGAGTCCGCGACGAGCCGAGGGCGCACCAGCGCCAGGATCAGCCGCTGCAGCCAACGCCGCCGCGGGTCCTGCAAGTGCCAGGCATCGTGCTCGGTGTGGATGATGCGCGGCACGCCGGCCAGCCGACCGGCAATGCCGCCGTAAATCAGCGGACCAACATGGTGCGTATGAACGGCCCGGGGCCGCGACCACCGCAACCGCCGCCGCAGCGCCGCGATGATGCCGATCCGCCAGCCGGGACCCTTATCGAGGAACTCCAGTTCAGCTTCGGTCTGCGTCAGCCGCGGCCACGCGGCCAACGCGGCCGCGCGCGTGCCTTCAAGACTCAGGATGTCGGTGACCTGCCCGGCGGGCGCCAACCGCGCGAGTTCCAGCACCAGCGTCTCGATCCCGCCGGGCCGCAGATGCTGAACCACCTGACAGACGCGGGTCATGCGCTGGCCCTGCGCTTGAGCACCGCCACGGGCTTCAAGACCGGCAGACTCGGCATCTCCGCCGCCTCCGTCTCCTGCAAGGGTGGAATACGGCTGAGCATCGGCACATCGGCGTCGGGCAATACCGACTTCGTGAGCGCTTCCAGGGTCCGCCGACTGCGGATACTGGAGTCCATGAGTTCGAGTACGGTGGCCAGACTGGCGCCCATTGCCATGCCGGCAAAGACGCCGCCGATCACGAAGATGGTCAGCGACAAATTGACCGCTGATTGGGGTGTGAAGGGTGCGTCAATGATCTTGATCCGTTCGGACTGCTCGAAACGCCCCAGTGAGCTCGTCACCCGCGCCCGCTCCCGGCGCGCCAGCAGGTCCTCGTAAAGATCGCGCTGCACCTTGATATCCCGCTCCATCTCTTTCAATTGCTGGGCAAGCGAGCCCACGTCCTTGGCGTTGATCTCCCCCTCCTTGAGGGAACCGCGTAATTGTTCGATCTCGCGCTGCAGCGTTTCAACATCGGTCTTGGCAGTCGAATAGCGCTCCAACTGGGACACTAGGAGGCTGTTGGTGGAACGGTGATCTTCCGCAAACGATGGCCCCGAGGGCGTGTTCAACATGCGCTCGATATCCGCCAGTTGATCGTTCTCGGCCATCAGGCGTCCACGTTCCGCCTCCAGCCGCTCCAACTGGCGCGTCACCCCCTGCACCTTCGAGTGTTTGGACGTGTAGCGGGCGCTGAGTAACGCCAGTTCACCGCGCAGTTCGACGATCTGCTGTTCCAGGTGACCCACCACCGGATTATTGCGGGCCAACTGGCGGCCGATACTCGCCAGTGTCTCCTGCGCCCCGGCCAACTGCAATTCCTTCTTGGCGATCTCAGTCCGCATCTGGGCCATCCGGGCCATGTTCTGGCTGAAAAATTCCGGCAGCCCATCCGTATTGGCATCCTTGAATGCGGCAAGCTCGCGCTCTTTGATATCCAGTGCGGCTTTCTGCAACTCCAACTGACCGCTCAAAAACTGCACCGAGGACTCCAGGGCGGAGCGCTCCGGCGCCAGGATTTGATCGACGAACTGGTCGCTGATCCCTTGCAGAATCCCCTTCATATTCGCCGCGGAGCGCGCGCTATAGTTGATCCGCAGCATGTCCTTGCCGATGAATGTCACGCCCAGACCACCGCGTAACTGGCCGATCATCCCCTCGCGCTGCCGGTCATATTCAGGCCCGGGCGGAACCAGCTTGAGGTCATCGACGACTTTCCCGATCACCGAGCGGCTCCTGAGCTGTTCGGTCAGACCGGCCTTGCGGTCCGGCAGGGAGACCTTCACGGCCAAGTCCTCCATGATCGGATTCTGCAATGCCGTCTCGACAATCAGCAGCGAGGTATGACTCTCAAACGTCGGAGGGGTCATGGCGCCGACAAATCCGCCCAGAATCGGCATCAACAACATCGGCACGGCAACGACATAGCGCTGCCGCCAGCCGGCCGCCAGAATATCGTAGAGTTTGTGCGAAAGATCGGCTGCCACGTGGTGCCTTCGCCGACGGTTACTCGTTGCTCGATGCCGTGTCCGGTCGCCCCGGCGACGCCGCGGCCCAACCGGTCACCAGGATTCAGGAACCACCGTGACGCGCCTGCGACAGCGCCGGTCACCATGACACCAATCATAGTATCGGACCACTTCAATGGCATTTCCGTTCGCCTCATCAGGAAACCGGAGATTGATGCCTCAGCCGAGCGCATCGATCAGCGCCCCGGCTTCGGCCGCCCGCGCCTGCCAGGACTCCCCCGCCACCCGGTGGCGGCGCGGTGCGGCGCGCCCCGCGGGCTCGAGCCGCGCCGCCGCCAGGGCCGCGGCGAAGTCGGCGGGCCCGGTGGCGACACTGACCAGATCGCGATAGCCGTCCAGCCAGGGAAAGTCCGTGCTCACCACGGGCTGGCCGGCCGCCAAATACTCCCTCAGCTTCAGCGGATTGGCAGCACGCATGGTGGCGCCGTCACGAAACGGCAGGAGCGAGACATCCCAATGCTGAGCATAGGACGGCAGCCGCGCATAAGGCCGCGGCCCGGCCAGGGTCACATTGCCGAGGGCCGCCAGGGCAGCGACATGGGTTTTCACCGACCCGATCAGAAAAAAGTGCCAATCGGGCAAGCGCCGCGCTGACTCGGCGAGCAGATCCGTGTCCACCCAATCTTCGATCATACCGAAAAAGCCGGCGACCGGACCCGAATCCGGCAGATCGGGCGCCCGGGCCGCCGGGGCACTGAACAGATCGAAGTCGACTCCTTGCAGCAACAGCCGTGTCTTCGCCGCCGGAAATCGCGCAAGCAGCGGCTGACTGACCACGAACACCAGGTCGGCAAGCCCGACCAGTTCTTGCTCCATGCGCAGCACCGGGGCATGATCGACCCCGGCCAGGGCGCCGAAATCATCCCCGCAAAAATAGACCACCGCATGCTCGCCGAGCGTGCCGACCACCTCCACCGCCGTCGGCAGGGACGTCCACAGCACCGGCGCGCGCAGCCCATGAGCCGCGGCGGCACGCGCCACCTGGCGCCCGAGCACCCGGCGATTGACCGCCCGCGCCAGCGGATTGCCGGGCCACGGCAGGGCGCGCGGCGCCAGGACCGGGAAGGGCGGCGGCGCGGCGCTCGGTCCCGGCCGCCCGGCACCGGTCAGCATCGCGCGGACCTTCTGCCCCAGACGGCCGAGGTCACCAGCGGTCAAGCGCGGTCGCCGCATTCCGATCGAGTTGACCCAGAGCACCCGGCGATCCCGGGCGAGATGCCGCACCAGGTGCTGGGTACTGCTCGGCAACCCGCCCCAGTCCTCGCCGAATACGATGAGATCACGCGCCATGCTGTTCAACACCTGATACGGGGCCACTGAGGAACCGGTGAGCGGCCTCGCCCTGCGCCGCGGCGAGCGGCCGGATCACCCGCGCCGGCACCCCGCCGGCCAGCACCATCGGCGGCAGGTCTTTCGTGACCACGCTACCCGCCGCCACCACAGTCCCATGGCCGATGCGCACCCCCGCGGTGACCGTGACCCCGCTGGCCAGCCAGACATCATCCTCCAAGATGATGTCCCCGACCTGATCTTCCGTCTCCGCCAAACCTTGAGCGCGCGCGGCCGGGTCCAGTGGATGGCCGGGATAGCCGACCAGGAGGCAACGCCCGGCCAGGCGCACATTGTCGCCCAGCACCACGCGGGTGCCGACGGCAATGGTATTTTGCCAGCCGATATCCACGTTCGATCCCACTTCCAGGCTGGGCGTCACCCGACCGCTGGTCCGCCCGGACAGTGTGGTGATTCCGGAGACACGGCAGTCCGCGCCGAGCCTGATCCGCAGGGCACCGCTCAGCAGCGGCAGACCGCTGTAGAGATACAGACGCGGCGCCGGCCCCTCGAGTTGACTTTTGAATAACGGGGTGTAGTAACAGACCCGCAACAGGGTGGCGATGGTCGCGGCGACCCCGCGATGCAGTTGATAGAGGGCGCGGTGCACCCCTGGGATGACCGGGACCTCGATGGTCCGCACGGACTTCGCACCCGCGTACAGCAGGCGCGAGACCGCATGGTCCCTGCGCTTGACCCAATGTCTGAACGAGCCGACAGCCATCAGTGTGCGTCACCACTTCAGGGAATTACCCGAAGCATTGTCAGTGATCGTCTGCTGATTCGCAACCTGAGCATGCCAGCGGAGTGCGATCAGAACTGATGTGGTGATCGAGGTGGATGCGCTGCGCTTATCCACCTGAATCAGATATCCTTGATGACGCGTGTCTTGATCGATTAACCCACCCCGGATGAGCCGCCCCATGCGCATCCTTTACGTGCTGTTCAACGCTCCACCCCTGCACTCGGGCCGCGCGCGCCAGGCCTTGATGCTCGCCGAGGAACTCAACCGCCGCCCCGGGGTTCAGGTCCAGGCCATCTCGCTCGACCAGGGCCAGGTGATCGCCCCACCCTATCCGCCGCCGCTGCGCCGCCGCCTGGACGTCTGGCAGGCCAGGCGGGTGTGGCGTGTCATCCTCGCCTTTTGTATCCGCGAGCGCATCCAGGTCGTGCACTTTCATGGTCACAACTACGCCACGCATCTGACCCCGGTGCTGCGCCTGCTCGGCATCCGCTGTTTCCAGCACATGACCCAGAAAGGCTTCGATGACCCCGCCACCCTGCTCGACGGGCGCGGCAGCCGCCTCCAGCGGTACGCGCTGAGCCGACTGTCCGCCTGGATCGTCCAGAACCCGGACGATGTCGTCGCGCACACCCGCCCGCCCGTGATCAACATCCCCAATGCCGTCGCCCCGCCACGGCCCCGCCTGGAGACACCAGACAAGCGCACCCTCATCCTGTCCGGCGTGGTCTGCCCGCGCAAGGGACAATTGGAGGTGCTGCGGCTCTTCGCCGCCCTGCCCGCGGCGGTCCGCGCCGGGCTGCGGCTGCGCCTGGCGGGCTCCTACACCGACGACTTCTGGGAGTTCGACGCCGATTATGTGGCGCAATGCCGGTCACTCGCGGCGACCCTCCCCGAGGCCGCCCTGCTTGGGCACCTGTCACAGCAGGCACTCACGGACGAACTGCGGCAAGCCCATTATTTCTTCGCCATCTCCGCGGTCGAAGGTCTCAGCAACGCCTATTTGGAATGCCTCAACCAAGGACTCCTGCCGATCACCTACGCCGATCGCCACGACCCTCTGTTCAACACCCTGGCCATCACCGACGCCCTGATCCGCATCCCCGCCGGCAACGCCGCCAGCGGTGCCGCAGCCCTCGCCGCCGCACTTGCCGATGCGCCCTGGTCCGAGGCGCTCGCCAGGGACATTCAGGCGCGGGTGGCAGCCGGTTTCGGGCTCACCCGGATCGCCGATCGGCTGCTGGCGCTGTACCGAAACCCGGTCGCGCCCGGTTCCAGGTCATCGATTCAGTAACGCGTCGTTGTCGTTGTCGTAATCGAGGTGGCTCGATATAGATTCCGGACTGCTGAGTCTGGCGCGCTCTCCGAGCGACCCAAGCGTACACCACACGCCAGGACTCAACCAAGCTGACCGATCGTTTTGCGCCGATGAGCAACCTTCAAGACCTGCCAGACGACGCGAAATGCCACAACAAGCTCCGTCAGTTGCGTTGGCCTAAGGGTGTTCGTTGCCCCCACTGCGCGGCGTCGCTGATCACGAAGCAGGGAATTGGAGCCCCATCGCACGGCACACACTCTCCGCGCCAGGCGGACCCGTGACTCCCCGATCTCGCGTCCACGCTGCACGGGCGGCCAGAAGGCCCGGTTCGTCGGCAGCGGCGTGCTGGAGACTACCCGTTGTTGATGCTTAGCCCGCAAGCTACTATAAATTGTGCCCTGCGGTCCCTTGCGGTCTCGACTTCCTCTGCTAAACTCCGGCCACAAGGAGAGGGGGATATTGGTGCCTTCGTATTTCGTATGCGCGTCCGGCCGCGTCGCCGCGCCGAATGACGGGCACTTGGTCCCGCTGGCCCGCGGGCACTGTCGGCGGGGCGGCCGTTGCACCCATTGGCGAGAGTGCTACTCGGCTCATCTGCACTGTAGAGTAGGAAGATCAACGCGCACCGGATTGGAGCGCACCGGGCGATTTTCATCTGGAGCGGCTTTCCGACGCTCCGAAGCGGCCAAGGCAACCGGGGAGCAGGGACCGATGCGCGGGATGATCGAACCCGATAACCAAGTGGTTAAACGCGAGTTGTCGACGCTGTTGATGGCGTTCGACTCTTTTGCCGACCTCGATACCTTCTCCATCACGGTCCGTCAGCTCCAAAAAGACATCCGACGGCGCATTAAGCCGGCCCCCACCCTCGCGCTGGCGACACTCGGTCTGGTGGACTCCGTGTGGGCGGTCAAGAACGGAATCCAGGATTTAACCCGCCTGCTTGAGCATTTGGAGCCTAACACCCACGCGCTCGACGCCTACAAGGCATTTTTGCCAAAGCTTTATAAAAACAGACAACTGCGACCCGCATCTAGGGAACGCACCAATAGCAGGCTCACGATCGATTTCGAGGAAGAACGCAGAACGATTGCGGTCATCTTGACCGGGCAGGATTGGGCCACCCGAGTCGTGACACTTCAGGGACCACGCGGCTTTGGCAAGTCACACCTGATCCGGCAGTATCGAGTGCTCGCCAAAGACCTGGGCATTCGACGCGTTCACATCCTGCTAAAAACCGGAGATTCACCGCACGACTGTCTGGATCGCATGGTGCGTGCCTTCGGGGCCAACGGCGGTTTCCCGTCCTTCCAGTTCGCGCAGGCCCGTGGGGTCGGCACGCAAGCGACCGCGGAGGACAAAGGCGAGTGGTACCGAACCCTCACCGAGGCCTTCTACCGCGACCTCCCGCGCAATGGCTCGCGGGTTCAGTTCATGGTCCTGCTTGATGGCATCGAGCGCGGAGGCGTTCCGCTAAGGATCTGGTTGGAAAAAATATTTCTTCCGCCGCTGCGCGATCGATACCCGTTGTTGCCGGTGCTGGCGGCGAGACCCGAATGCAATCTGGCAAGCGCGGCGCCGCCTGGACTGTGCTGCCGACACGTCGATTTGACCGGGTTGACATTCCAACATGCGGTCGAACATATCCGGTCATACGCGCTGCCGTTCAGCGAGGAGCAGCTGGAATGTTATTGCCGTAGCCGATTCGGCACCGTCGATATCCCCATGCCGCCTGCGGTGTTGGCCCAATTCTTCAACGGAGCCCAACGATGACCCAGCTTGCGCAAACCATCGCTACCTCGGCCACGGCGGCGGCCACCGCGGCAGCCATCGACGGCCTGTTGGACTCGCTTCAGGGCGCCTCCGACGCGGAGCAGGACTGGCGGCTGCTCCAATTTCAGTTGCGCAATCGCGACAAGCGGCTGTCCGATGAATCGCTCGCCGAGCTGATCTTCGCGGCCGCGGTGCCGCATTGGTTCGACGCAGAGATCCTGTCGGCCTTGCTGGACATCGACATGGAGCCGGCGCGCCGCCGCGATGGACTGCTCCGCGACCTCACCGTGGTTGAGCCGGCGGTGGCGATGCCCACCGCGTCCAGCCTGCACGACGCCACCCGCGAGCTGGTCCTGCGCCGGTTGGCGCAGCAAGCCCCGGAGCATCTGAGCCGACTGGCCGAGCGCGCCCACCGACATTTCAAGGCCCGCCGCGACGAGGACCGCGCCCTGCGCCCCCGTATGGCAAAGGCACCCGTCACGCTGCGGACCAAATTTCAGGCCCGCGGCCGCGCCTTGGAGATCGAAACGCTCTATCACGCATTGCTCCTGGACCCCGGCCGCGGTTGGCCGGAGTTCGAGGCGATCGCACGCCGCTATCTGCGCGACCTCGATTTCGGCGGGCTCAATGCCCAGATCGGAGTCGGCGAGGAGATTCAGACCCTCTTTGGCCTCGACGCCATCGGCGAATCGGCGCTCGCCGCCACCCGCGCGCTGGCGGACTTGGGCGACACCGCAAGGCGCTGGGGCGAGCGCAGCACCGGGATCGGGCTGGCACAAGAGGTCGAGTCGTTCCGTGAAGCGGCTTCGTCGCTGACCGACCCGGTTGCCGTCAATCCACTGCGGGTGGTCGAGTCACTCCCGGAACCCTTGGCGCAGGCCGCGGAGCGCGCCCAGCAGGCGATCCTGGACGGGCGCCCGCGGGACGGCATCGCCGCGCTCGACGAGGCGCTTGGCCTGGCGGACACCGACACACTGAACCCCAGCCCGGCCGCGCGGGCTGGTCTGCTGATGCTGCGCGGCAATGCCTGTCTGGCCGCGCGGGACTATCCGAAGGCGGAACGCGATTTCAGCACTGTCTTGAAAATACAGGATCGCCGGGTCGAGCCCTGGATCAAGCGCAGTGAGGCGCGGCGGCTGCGCGGGGCCTACCGCGAGGCGCTCGACGACGCCAGCCGGGCGGTCCGATTGAGCGGGGACAATGCCCTGGCACTGACTGCACGGGGTGAGGCCTACCTCCGAATGGGACACCTGCAAGCCGCCGCGCACGATTTGGAGCGAGCGATCGAACTGGCCCGCGGCGGTCAGGTCAAGGCGCGCGCCCTGGGCGCAAGGGCCGAGGTCCAGCGCCGGCAGGGTCATTTCACCGCGGCCCTGACGACCTACGACGAGGCCGCCGCGCTACGCGGCGAGGCCGCCTGGCTGCTGGCGGGCAAGGGCGAGACCTACCGTCAACGGGCCTACGCCAAGTGTCAGCAGCACGCGCGCGGCGACGGCGGCGAGTCCGAGCCGCTCGACGGCTGCGTGGCGGACTACTGGTCGGGGATCGAGGCGCTGACCAAGGCCATCGACCTGGACCCCGAGGACGCCTGGACCCGCGCGAGCCGCGGCGAGAGTTATCGGCTGATCGCCGAGACCCTCGAGAAATACCGTGCGGACGCGGAAGATGAGTCTGCCGTTGCGCGGTACCGCGACCTGGCGATGACCGACCTCGATGCGGCCATCCGTCTGCGCCCCGATTACGCCTGGGCCCGGCTCTGTCGCGGTGCCTTGCTGAAAAAGCTCGGGCAACTGGCGGCCGCGCGCGCCGACTTCGACACGATCTGCGCCCAGGAACCGGACAATGCCCGATGGCTCGCCGGACGCGGGGATGTCCATCGCCTGGCCGGCGACTACGAGCGCGCCTTGCCCGATTTCGATAAGGCCGCACTGCTCGACGGCAGCAACGGATGGGTCCTCGCCCGTCGGGGGTATGTGCATCGCTTTCTCGGCAATTACCGGCAGGCGATCGAGGACTTCGAGCGCGCGCGCGCGGTCGATCGCGCCCTCGCGGTCGAGCGCCGGCCCTGGGTCGAGTTGTTCCTCCCGGAGACCGTGCTCCAGTGGACCCGGTTCGCGCCCGAGCTGGCCGCGGAACAGCGGATCGACCTACTCCGGCAGGCCAGGACCGGTCTTGATGAGCTCGCCGAACGCCTGGCCGAACCGGCTGCCGCGCACTTCGACCGAGCCCAGGTTCGGTGTCTGCAAGGCCGCCTGAGCGAGGGACTGGGGTTCCTGGATGCGGGCCGCGAGCGCTTGCGCCGGCCCGTGACCGACCGGCCGGCGGACCTCGACCCCGCTTCCGCGTCCCTGCGCCTGGAGTATCAACGGCTATTCTTCCTCGGCCGGGTCGAACTGGCGCTGGGTCTGTCCGACGACGCCCAGCGGCATTTTGCCAGGGCGCGTTCCCGCTGGGACGACGCGAGCGCGGGCGATCGGCACAGCGCACTGTCCCACGGCCTTTGGGACGCCCTGCTCCAGTATGCGCAGGGCCAGCCCGCTAGTGCCCTGGACCTGCTCCGTACTCAGGCCGCAGCGGCACGGGGACCTGGAGACCGGACCCTGCTCCGGGAGACCCTCGCCGAGGCACGGATGTTGGAGTCGGTTGCCGATCGGGACCCCGGCCGGCTGGCAGCCCTCCAGGAGATGATCTCCGGCCTCGCTGCCCCGAACTGACTCCGCCTTCCCCCGCCGTCCTCACCAATCGCTCAGATTGAACAGCCGTTGCGGGAAACCGCGGGTTTCTGCTGTATCCATCCCCCTGTTTGTGGCATCATTAGGCTGCCTGCGGCGATCCTGTTTCGGCCGCAAACAATGCAACCAAGGAAAAACGCCGTGAGCAAACCGACGAGTGAGAAAAAGTACCGGCTGACGAAATTCGGACAGGTTCGGGACGGGGCAGGCATCACGCTGGAGCAGCTTGCAGAGGCGACCGGTATCAAGGCCGCCCGGATTGCCAGGGCGGAGCGCGGGACCGAACCGCTTGAACGTGACGAGGTCGTCGAGCTGGTGCGGGTCCTGAGCGGCGAGCGACATGCCCTTGACCCGGCCGATGTCGTGAAACCCTGGAAACCGCGAGCGGAGAAGGTCCGGTTGCCGGGGTTTGCAGCGCTGCTGGCGGCCAGCGGCTTGGCCCGGTTCGAGGTCGCCGAGCGGGCCAAGGTCGGGACCTGGGTTACGCACGGTCTCGCCAAGGATGAGCCGCAGACCCGGCGCAACACACAAGCGGTCCTGGATGCCCTGATCCAGGCCGGCGTCACGGTGGACGATCCCGCGCAGGCCCTGGTTCCCCAACGCTATCTGCCCAATTGCCGCACCTTGCGCGAGTGGGTGCACTGGAGTCTCAACCGTTTGGCCAAAGAGGCCAATGTGGAGCGGGACCTGTTGAAGGAATTGGAGGCCGGCCGCAGCGCACCGGCCGATCAGTCCCAGCGGATCTTCGACGCCCTCTACGCCGCCCACGCGGACCTGGGGCGCTACCTGAGCGCCGGCGAGATCGGCCTGAGTCCTGAAGACGACCCCTTCCCGCCCAGCCCCAACCCGCCGGTACGTCTCGCGACCTGATCGTTCGCCACTCTCGGAAAAGGTTCAAGATGTCCAAACAACGCTACCGGCCCCTCAAGGTTTTTCTGCCCCGCTGCCGCGCCCTGCGCGAGGCCGCGGCCCTGCAAATCGGGGCACTCGCCGCCGCAGCCGGCGTCGACCGTGGACTGATCACCTCGCTGGAGGGCGGCAGTGCCCATACGGTCGCCAAGGTGCGGGCCGTGTTCAATACACTGAACCAGATACAACCAACCCCCCTGGATCCGGAGGTCGAACTGGTCCCACTGCGCTTCATGCCCAATTGCCGCACGCTGCGCGAGCGCTGCAAGCTCACGATCGCCGCGCTGGCGGGGCAGGCCGGAGTGGACCGCGGCGTGGTCGATGCCTTCGAGAAGCACCACGGCGGCACCCTGGCCGACGCCCAGGCCCTGCTCGCCGTCCTGGCAAACTGTCTCGCGGCCCGTCACGAGCCCCCGCCCGATCCCGCGGTCGAGATCGACATCGCGCCGCCTTGACCCGCGCGGTTCACCCTAGATCAAGCAAATCTCACACAAAGACACCAAGATCACAAAGATACTCAGCGCGATAGGTCGGTCTAGCGTCTAGCAGGTCACCCGCGTGGTGATCAGACTAAGGTTTTGATTTGTTTTTCTTCGTGTTCTTTGTGCCTTTGTGTGAGCATCGGCGCTGCCGCGACTAGCCAAGCAGATCGAGCATCCGCAAGGCGCCGTCCAGGCAATGCGTCCCCTGCTCGTGGGTACCGAGCACGTCCTTGAGCGCCTGAATGCCCCCCTTCGCGTTGTAACAGGTCCGCACGATCGCGGTGACATCCAGCACTGACGTATTGCCGAGCCGCAGGCGGCGCCGGATGTCCGCGGGCAACTGTCCGGCCAGCATCGTCCGCAGCCCTGGATCGTCCAGGTGATCGCACTGCAACAGTGCCTCCACGGTGCGGCTCCGGAGGTCGAGGGGGAGCGAGTCCCAGGGGGTAAACGGATCGTTGGGCGTAGGTGACAACGCCGGTGTCGACTTTGGCGGCTGCGGCTTAAGCCCCCCAAGCACCGCAAAGGCAAAGGCCGCGGCATTCTGCGCCGCAACATAGCGCCAGCCCGCCGCATCCGCCGTCTCCTTGCCGTCGATCAGGTCGGAGATCCCCCGCACCACCAGCCCCTCGATACCGCCCTGACGCATTACCTCCAGGGCGCCCCAACCCTCCATCTCCACCGCCGCCGCGTCGCCGTACTGAGTCCGGATGAACTGGAAGAGCGCGCTCTGCGTGTCAGCCAGCACCTTCGAGCCGGCGGCAATGGGCTTGAACAGGACCTGCGCTACCGCGCCGCCTGGGCCCGGTCGCGCCGCCTGCGCCAGCCAGGTACCAGCGCGGGCGACGGCCTTGGCGCGCTCCAAAGCGCGATGGCTCGGCTGATTGACCTCGGGCCGCGGCTTGAAGCCGCCCTCGTCCTTGCCATACTCGTACTGGTAGACCTTATTCGGCACCACCAAGTCGCCCAGGGCTACGCCCTTGATGCCCCCGGCGATGCCGACGAAGAGCACGACCTCCGGGTCGGCCAACTCGATGCCCCGCTCCGCGATGACCGCGGCCCGCTCGTTGCCCATCCCGGTCTCGCCGAGCAGCACCTGCCAGGCGTTCTCCCCCGCATCGAAGTATCCCCGCTCGAACAGGGTGCCGGTCCGTCCATGCTCGACCTCCTCGCAATCACGCAGCCAGGCCCTGACGGCCGCCAATTCCTCCGGCAGCGCGGTCAGGATCAGGGCCAGGCCCCGGACCGCCGGCCACGCGCGCGCTTTCGGCGGGGCCGCGGGTGGGGTTGCCCCTGGCCCGGGCGGGGTGGTCACTCCCGGCGGGACGACCGGGGCGGCGTCGGCGGCAAGCTCACGGATTCGGGCCGCCAGGGCGCGATAGGCCGCTTGGCGCTTGGGCACCGACAGCGTCGAGAGCGGCTGGTCCGGGCGGCCGAAGCCCTGGATGCCGGTCAGCCGGATACGCTGCGCCGTCCCGTTCGGGGCATTGAAGGTGATGGCATCCTGCCCGACCGTGGACGGCTTGAGAAACACCGGCAACACCGTCAAGTCGCCGGCCTGCTGCCGGGCGAGCAGGCGCGGCAACTCCTCCTCGACGATGAAGCTGGATGCCATGAATCCCTGGGAGATGAACAAGACCGCGATCCCCGCCCGGTCCAGGGCCTGGTCGATTGCCTGCCGCCAGTCCTCCCCGGCACGGATACGCTGGTCCATCCAGACCTCGGCGATGCCCTCGCGCTCCAGCGGCGCCAGGAAATCGCGGATGTGCTTGTCCCATTCGATGCTGTCTTTGTGGCTGTAGCTGATGAAGACAGTCGTCGCGGCGTCAGGCATCACAAGTCTCCCTGTGGGTTGTACGTATGATCGTTGGTGGGTCGTTCGTGCGACCGTTGGGCTCCGCTGAAGAGTTGGATCACCAGTCTGGGCGGCATTGGAATGTCCACGGCACCAACCGCTGCGACGAAGAGCCGTTCAAGCTGGTCCCGCGCGATTGGCAGAGCATGTGCCTGAATGTGATCGAGTGCGTCCTGGAAGGTTAGACCGTTGAGATCGAAGTGTCCGCAAGGTAAGTACGGTGGAATCAACTGTGCAATTTGGCACTCCGGTCGGCCGGCCAAGACCGGCAGCAGCGGATAACGATCCCGCAACGGTGGGAAAAAGCATGTACTCAGCCAGACCGATAGCAGATCGTCGGCTTGCTCCAGCGCGTCAATCAAGACCAGCAACTGGATCGACGGGACGTTGCGTGGCAGATCGTTGAAAAACGCTCGGGTCAGGGTTGCGTACCATTCGAACGTTTCTTTGGAACTCGCCTGTACCCCCGTACCGCTTACCTGGATCCCGCGGAACCGCTGAAACCCGCCCCTCCCGAAGGCGTCCACTATGCGTTGGAGTACCGCATGCGGGGAGGTTGCCGTCTTCATTGAGATGTGGATGTGACGCACGCCCAGGTTCATGGCGAGCTCGCCGTACTCGCGCAGGAGATGAGTCTTCCCATAGCCGCTACGCCCTTGAACGGTCACGATCCGGGTTGCTGCATCCTTGCCGGTCAATATCGCCGCGACCGTCGTACGCTCCTCATCGAAATCAATCGTTGGCGTGCCATGCCCATGCTTGCCGCCGCGCCCGCGGATTGACTGTTCTTGCGGTCCTACCTTTGTTGAAGTGGTGCGCCCCAGGTCTTGACTTTGCCTGCCGATCCGAGCGAGAAAACCCTGGTACTTATCGAGGGCGCGGCTACCCGGCTCCAGGTACTCGAGCAGTCGGGTGAGATCATCGACACCGTCCTTGACCGCACAAACAGCGTCCACAAGACTGAGCGTCGCCAGCACGATGGTGGGGGCCGCCTGAATGCGGTGTCGGATGTCTTTTTGGAGCTGAACTACCACCAAGGAGTAGATGTCGAGGCTGGCAAACGAGTCGAACGCCATCAAGAGCTTCGGCAACTTGCGTCTGACCGCTGGGTCTTCAAATCCCAGCGGACCTTTATAGGGCTCGTTGGGCCTTGCTCTGTTGGTGTGCAAGCTGTCGGCAAGGATCTTGAAACGACCGCCCAGGCGTCTCAACCGATCTATGGAGACCGTCGCAAAGTGTCGCAGCTCGTCGGTTAGCGTCTCGGAACTCAAAGCGGTGGACAACACGGCATGGAAGGGCAGTTGGCCTGACCCGGGCGACCGCAGTAGGGCGTTGCCCACCGCCTCCATCGCCTGGATCACCTCGAATCTGGTCGCCGTCGCCTCCAAAGGGTCACGGGCACCGGGGCGGAACTGCCAGGTATCATCGTCCTCGGCAGGCTCCAGGACAGACAGCACCACCTCGGCCAGTTCCGGCTGGCGGGTCTCGGGGGCCATGGCGTCGCGGATCAGGCGGATGAGGTCGAGACTGAACGCCGCGAGCGGCGACACGGCCAATGCGCGGGCCAGGCGCCGCGCGGGCGCGGACAGGGCGCGCAAGGCGGTCGGTCCGTCCTCCGCCGTCCAGTCGGCTCGGGCCTCTCCCGGCTGCGGCAGCAGGAGCCCGACGCAGCCGTCGCCGGGCGGGTCGACCCAGAGCCCCGCCCAGTTGGCGAAGGCGTCGGCGGTCAAGGAGAGCACGGGCACCGTGGTCCGCAGTTCGGCCCTGGATGGCTCCACGCCGAACCAGGATGGGGAGGCCTGGGTCTGTCGCCCCGGGCCGGGCGCGCCGCGGCCCTGAAGCAGGCAGAGGCGGGCACCGATCGCGGTGCGTTCCCAGAGCCGCGAGTGAAGCAGGTGGACGACGGCGACCTTGCCCTTGGCCGCCCGTTCCCGCAGCCAGGTGAGCGCACCGCCTGACCAGCCGGGCGCGGTGAAGTCCGAGACGACAAGACATAGTGTCGCCGCGCCGGCCAGGCCCGGCGGACTGGACCCCCAGCGCCTCGCGGGCAGGGGGCGCCAACGGGGCGGGTCTGAGCGCGCGTCCAGATCCTGCCAGGTCAAGGTGCGGAAGACCCCGGCGGTGGACAGCAGCCGGCGTAGGGCGGACAAGTCGGCTGCCCAGAGCGGACCGCTGCCGGCGCGATCGATGACGGCGTGTAGGTGCCAGACCCGTTCAGGCAACGGGGCAAAACAGGGGAGCAGCACCCCGGTCCGGGCGGCGGAATCGATGGCACGCCTGAGGTCAAGTCGCTGATCCCGCGACGCTGACACCGATCGGGCCAGGGGCCGCAGAGCACGGACCATGGCGCGGCCTCTAGGCAGCACCATGGGTCCGGTTAGTTCGCCCGACACGCCCGACCCGCCCCGTGCGACCTGCGCCCATTGGGTGTCGTCCCGATAATCGTACTCGGATTGCTCCGGCTCGGACTCGCCTGCGGTGGTTGAGTTTTGGCCGTCAACGCCATTCAGCAAACTCGTGTATCGCTGGGAGTTGTCAGAATTCTCGTCCTTCTTCGGGTCCTTTCCTTTCGCCGAAAAATCGGGCCTTTCGGGTTTCGCCTGGTCCGGCGAATCGCCCCCCTCGCGATGAAACCTTGAGAGGCCATCGCGTCGGCCAAGGTCTTGCGGCCTCCTGTTCAAGACCTTTAGCGCGAGCCACAAGGCGTCCGCCCATTGCTCGTCCGTGAGGCTCAGGGTCCCGGTGCCCTCGGGTGAAGGCAGCGTCGAGAAGGCCGCCCGGATGGCGTCGAGCCTCACGGCCCATCGACCTCGGCGTCGTCATCAAGACCGGGCTTGAAGCCGACACCCAGATTCGCGAACAGGGTATTGATCAAGTCGTCGTAACCCTTGGTCGTGCCGCCGAGCGGCCCGGCGACCAGGAATACGGCGTTCAGCAATTGATCGGTTGCCAGTGTGCGGTTATCGGCGCGGGCCAAGAATCGCTTGATCAAATCCTTGATCTCGGGCGGCAGGGCCTCGTAGCGTTCGCTGGCCACCGGTGACGCGCCGCCGCCGGTCGCGAGCCGCTTGAGCCATTGCCCCAGGTCGCCAGTGCCCTCGGCTCCCACCAGCCGCGCCTCGACCACCTCGGCCAGGTCTTCCGGGTCCTGCCTGGGCCGCAGGTCCAGCCGCAGACAGCGCCGCAGGAAGGCAGGCGGGAAGTCGCGTTCGCCGTTGCTGGTGAGAAACACGAGCGGGAACGCGTCGCAACGCACCGTGTGACCGATGTGAAACCGTCGGTCACCGCTCGGACCCAGGACCGCGAAGGGCGCCTCTTGATCCACCGCCGCCTGGGGCGGCGCGCCTCCCGCCCCGGCCGAATCACCCAAGGCGTCGGTCGGCGCGTCGGTCGGGTAACGGATGAGTTCATGGATGCGGAACTCGCCGCGTTCCAACAGATCGAGCAGGTCGTTCGGCAGGTCGATATCGCCCTTGTCGATCTCGTCGATCAGCAGCACGCGCGGACCGCGGATCGGGTTGCCGTCGGCGTCGCGTTCGTCCGCTTGCCGCGGACAAAAGGCGAGACCCAGGTCACCCAGTCGAATGAACCGTTCCAACGGCGGGAGTGGCTTGGCCGCGAACCTCGCGAGCTGTGCCGCCGCCAGGTGACTGACCGCGTCGTAGCGGTACAGAGCATCGGCGACCGTGGCACGGGAGTTGACCGGCCAATGCAGTACCTCGCCGAGCTTCAGTTGCCAGGCCACCGCGTAGGCGAGACTCGACTTGCCGGTGCCGGGCGCGCCGGTGATCAGCACCGGCCGGCGCAGATGAATGGCCGCGTTGACGACCTCCGCGATCCGATCGTCGATCAGATAGTGCTCGCCGATCTCCCGGACCCGGGCGAGCGGGTCGCCGCGGTCGCGCTCCGCGCCGAACCGGCGCCAGGGCGGGGCCTCGGGCCAGTCCTTGATGGTGCGGGGCGCGGCCGTCCGACCGCCGGTGTTCGCGCGGACCAGGTGCCAATCGGGGGTGGCGTCCGGCAGCGTGGCGTTCTTGGTCATCGGTTCATCATCCTTCGCAACAGGTCAGCCAAGTGGCGGAAGCGGCGGGGGCAGGCAATCGTCCCGATCGTACAGCAGTGTGATGCCGTCGTTGCGGCGCCGCAGCTCGCAAACGAACTCGGGGAGTGAATCGATCCCTTGTTCAGCGACCCGCCGACGAACATCAACGACCAAGCTTGTGCGCTCCGACGACTCGCCGCGCATCCAGAATGAAACGGGAATCCCCTGCTGGAGCATGGAGAGCAGGAGCGTCAGCCTTTTTCCGTGGGGAACGAATGGCCAGACGACACCGATATGACGCGTACCGCGCAGCGATTCGGCAAGTGCTTCCCTGTTTGCACAGTGATTAGACCCCAGCGACAGGAACCAATGGTCGAACTCGACCTCGGTTACGGGCGCGGCGGTTACGGAATGGCAACGCTCCATCCATTCCTTCAGCTCCAGCCGACGGGCACGTGCTTCCCCTTTTAGTCCGACACCACCAGGAGTAACCCGTTCTTCATGAAGGGCATGGATACGGCGGCCATGCCGCACAGCGACAGGGAATTTCTGTCCGAGACGGTATGAACCCGAATTTCCTTCATCAACGCGGATGCGATGGAATGGATGACACAGCAGCGACCCCTCCACAAAGACATAGATGCGCGGACTCGCGCTACACGGCGAGCACGTCAAATAGTTTAAGGCCGCATCCGCAATCCGTGTCTCCACCTCCTTAATGGTGAGTCGCACGAGGTCGTTGTCCCCCTCGCGCATCGCTGCCTCGTGATCGGTATTCTCGGGCCAACTGTCGATGCGCAGCGCATAGCGCGCACGTGTCGGGTCTGCCGGGTCGGGCTGCGGAACGATGCGGAACAACAGCGCGGGTTTAGCGCCGGGCGGAAGGGATGCAGGGGCCGGCGTCACCGCGGCCCCGGCTCCTTTGAGCGGCTTGACCCAAGCGTCGATCCTGGGTGCGCACGTTGGGGCCGAAGCTGCAAGTCTCGACAGGAAATCCACCAGCCTTTTCTCCGCCTCGACCATCCCGAGCAGCAGCCAAGCGGACTCGAAGAGGTCGAGCGGCTCGGCCGACGCAAGTTCGCTGCCCTGCGCTGCCGAACCGAACGCTGCGACGATCCGATCCTCCAATCGGTCGGTGCGAGCCCTGTCGGATATTTCGACCAGGGCAGTGCAGGCGTCCGGATCGAGCCATGAATAATCAGGCTGATAGACGGACAGCAGTGCTGCTTGCAGGGCCATCCAATGCGCGTCGTAAGGGCCTTGTTGTTGTATGAACCGGAAAAGGTCGAGATGCAGGCCTGCCTTGGCCGAGTCGAACCCTTGCGTCAGGATGTCCACGAGATCCGGCAGACCGCTTGAATTTGCCTTTCGATCCCAGAGGGGCGACTTGCGAACCGATGCGATGCATTGCTGTTCGACCTCGTGGTCGGCCAGGCAAGGGCTCGCATGCAATCGCTCCAGCAGGGCGAAGGCCAATTGGACCTGCGGGTGTGCCAACTCCTTGGCCAAGGCTCGAATCCATTTGGCCAGCGCGCGATAGACCTCTTCCCTGCGCGGAACCGCGATTGTGGAAAGCGGCTTATCCGGCCGGCCAAACCCCTGGAAACGGGTCAAGCGGATGCGCTGCGCGTTTCCTGTTGAGTCGTCGAAGACAATGCTGTCCTGATCCACCGTGGAAGGCCGCAGGAATACCGGGACCACCGTTAGTTCGCCGGCCTGCTGCCGGGCGAGGATCCGCGGCAACTCCTCCTCGACGATGAATCGCGAGGCCATGAACCCCTGTGAGATGAACAGCACCGCGATCCGCGCACGCTCCAGTGCCGCGCCGATCTCAGCTTCCCAATCCGCCCCGGCGCGGATGCGCTGATCGATCCAGACCTCGGCGAGGCCCTCGCGCTCAAGGGGGACGAAAAAGTCTTGGATGTGGTCGTCCCATTCCTTGCTGTTCTTGTGGCTGTAGCTGATAAACACCGTAGGCCCACTGTTCATGCGCCGCCCCCTGGGTCCCTTACCGGGGCAAGGGCGCAGATGGTGGCCTTGATCGTCGTTCCGGCCACGCGGTCCCGTAGGGTGGACAAGCGCAGCGCAGTCCACCAGCGGCGGCGCGGGATTCGGTGGACTGCGCTAGCGCTTGTCCACCCTACGGCCGAAACGATGACCATGGCCCAGATGGCGGCGGGCGCCCGCCGACCGGGGCACCCGCGGGCCAGGCGCCGAGCGACAGTCGAGTAGACGCAATGCGTACGGAAATCCGGGTCCGTCATGGGCGGGGAGCGGGGCTTGCTTGTGTTCTGGAGTTCGACCCCATGAAATCCCTTTTCCAGGTCAAGGTCAAGTGAGAGGAGCAAGTCCAGGTTATCGGGCTGGATCGCACTGATGCATCCTCGCCACAAGGGTCCAGAACTGAGCGGCACAGCGCGGCCCGGCGGAGCGGGGAGCAGACCGCCGTCTAGGGGCGTGCCGGGCTGATCCACGGCGGCTCGGCGTGCTCACCGATGTGGCGTTCATTAGCCGGTCGACCTTCTCACCCGGATCGCCGATCGGCTGCTGGCGCTGTACCGCGACCCGATTCGGCAACCGTGTTATCGCCTTCCAACCGACAACGACGGCGTCGGCAACGCCTGCGACGCGGACTATCGGCCGTGGTGCCCGGAATACCTGCCCAGCCGCGGCGGCTGGCGGGCGATCTTGAGAGCGCCTGTGCCATAACGGGGGCTCCGGACCGCTGCGTGGGCGACGAAGCTGATGCCAGGCCGCCCGCGTGGCGGTACTGGTCTGGGTCGGTAGCGGTTGAGCGGGTCGGCCTATTTGCAGAGGGGTGAAAGCCTGAGGCGTACCCTAGAAAAACTCCATATCAACAGTGACCAGCCGCACCGCAAGGCGCGATGCTGGGCTTGTGGCGCACGATGACCCCGGCGGGATTCACACTCGCTGGAATACGCGGCCTTCCCAGTCCGCACTGTCCCCGATATCGCCAAAAACCACTTGACAACCCGGTTATCTTGGAGGAAGCTCAGCCATTATAAAACTTGGAAAAGTGTCCGCCGATGGACGGATCAGCCGACCCATCCCTGCGGCACGGTCTTATCTGGTACGGGGCCGTCGGCGCATCGCGCCGGAAAGGTGACCATGGTGTCCGTCGGCCGGCGGCGCCCGCAACGGGTCAACTCATCCCGAACATCATCCGATAAATTGTCGACATGGACGGGTCTTTTTTGAATGAAGTGCTGGATGTCTGAGATAAGGTTGCATATTGCTGCTGCCGCCGTTGCCGTCTTTCTGGCCACCTACTGGTTGCCGCTAACGATTGATTTCGGTTTGATTGCACTGACCCTCGGCGCAACCGCCGCACTGCACTTTTCACCGGAATCGCGCTTTCGTCTTTGGCCTTGGCCTAATGCCTGGATAATCGCCTTTGCGGCAAGCTTGGTATTGTCTATCCTATTGTCCGGCCACCCACAACGAAGCCTGTTGCTGAGCTTACCATTCATTCCTGCCACACTGCTCTACCTGCTGCTGTCGCGTTACGTCAAGAAGGGGCGCGGAATCACAATCGTTCAAGCTGGATTGAGCGCGGGCGCGGCCCTTATCGCCGTCATTGTGCTGCTAGGTAGCGTCTATCAGCGGACCGATCCAACGGGGTTGATCAAATCCTTGGCGCTCCCGATCCTTGTGGTTCCCAACGATCTCCTGGTGCTTGCGATCTGCATTCCATTGGTCCTGGGCTGCGCACTCGCAACCAAGCAGCCGTTTCTTAAGCTGTTTGCGGCAGCGTCGATAATCCTGAGTCTCGCCGCCATGGTTATGGTCAACAGCCGTTCTGCGCTATTGGCCTCGGCCTTCGGGATCTTGATCGTGGCGGTTTTCCAGCACGTGCGGTGGATGTGGATATCCCTGATCGGCGCCGCCGCTGGACTGCTCGCCCTCGACGGGGCTCGCGGCTTTCCGCTGCTGTTGAAATTTGCCCAAGCCCCGCTGTGCGATCCACGTCGGCCCCTGTGGGCCGCTGCTGCACGGCTATGGACAGAGCATCCGTTGCTCGGTTATGGGATGCACAATTATCGGTAACTCTACCGGGATCGCATCGAATCCTTCACGCTCCCAGCCTGTGCGATGGGGGACGAACGACTCGCGCCCTGGCCACACAATCTCTTCCTCGAATTACTATCGAGTCAGGGTGTGATGGGAACACTGCCGTTCGCAGTACTAATCGTTTGGGGTGTCAACCGTTCTTATCGGACGGCATGCCACGTGAATGATCCTGACCGATTATTTGCGGTGGGACTCTTAGGGAGCTTCGGGGCCTTTATTTTCGCCTCGCTAATAGAACTCACCTTCCTCCGCTACTGGGTCATCATCATGGTCGCTACCCTGATCGGTTTGGCCGCGGCGCTCAAACAACCATCCACACCCATTGCAGGAACTTACTCGTGAACATCAGGCCCAGTGCCAGTCGCCTCGTGATGCTGATTGCCATAATCGCCAGCGTGGCCGTGCTGACGATCTTCCCGGAGGCCAAAGCTGTTTTATCCGGCCAGGATTACGATGATTACGGCGATTGCTGCACCTACCTCCCCAACCGGGGAGGCTGGCGATCGACCGTCAATCACTAACCATTGTGCGACCTTCAACCGAACCGAGGAGAATATCGAGATGCCGAAACCAAACCTGAATAAATCCCTTGCAGCGGCTGCCCTGTTAATCGTAAGCGGTACGAGTATGGCCGCGTCGGGTGTCATCGCAACGGCTACCGTGACAAGAGTATTGGTCGACGGCGGTCCGACAGCAACCAACTTCGGCGGCTGTATGGCCGCTCTCTCGGTCTCCCCCTCCACTATTCTGCCAAGCTGCGGTCCCAATTGGGTCACCTTCAGTTGTACTGGCAGCTTTGCCACAAACATGATGCAGGCTTACCGTATGTTAGACCAGGCACAGTTAGCGATGGCCGCTAACAAACAAGTCACTGTGTATTTCCGCGACGATCAGAAACACAATGGTTACTGCTTCGCCAATCGTATCGACGTTAAATAGGACTGTGATGGCGGTGCTGCCTCGCAGTTCGCTGGTTCGACTCGGGATCGTCGGGATCGGGGTCGCCACGGGGTTCGCCTTATTCTACTCTTGGTCAGCGATCACCCAATTTCCGGCTCCCCCACTCCCTTCGTCTGCGATGGCGACCGACCCCAAGCCCACGGATGGGCTGTCCTCCGAAGCCCCGTCAAATTCCTCAATTGCGTCTTATCGATCCGAACGGCTGGGTTCAAAGGCATATCGCGACGATCAGGTCCGCCCGATGGAAAGATCGAACCCGCGGACCACGACGGCGACTCCCTCAGCCCGGCAATCAGTCATTGACGTACCCCCAGTGTTTGAGGCGATGGACGACTTTGCCCTGCCAATCGCGATCGGTACATCACTGGATGCGGATGACCCTGATCCAGTGCGCATGTCGCCGGAGCTTTCCCCGCCTGAGGAAGTCGGTGACCCACTCGATGCCGACGATTCTTGGTCGCTGGAGATGATCGCGACCGAGCAAAGTCCAGTGATGTCAGGACCTGAACTCGATCCCGATGCCGGTAATGTCTTGGATTTGGATTATGTTCCGGTCGAGATCGGTCCGCCGTTAAGTGCTGACGGCCTCGATCATTGACGACATCGTACTCTTACCGCACCCGGCCAACCGACAGTGATTCACTTCCACGGTCACATGCAGCAGACCAGGTATCGATTCCAGCAACGCCCGATAGTGCTCCACCGGGCGCGGCTGATGGGTGACCAGGGAGACGATACAGGCGCGGCCGGCCGGCCCGACGCGCCAGATGTGCAGATCGACCACCTGGTTGTCCGCGTCGGATTCGATGGCGGCGCGCACCTGGTGGGCGACGGCGCTGTGGTCACCGGCATCGAGCAAGTCGCGCGCGCTCGCGCGGGCCAGATCCCAGGCCCAGCGACTGATCAGCGCGGCGCCGATGATCCCCATTAACGGGTCCAGGAACGCCCAACCGTAAGCCATTCCCAGGCTCAGCGCGACGAGCGCCAGCACCGAGGTCAGGGCATCGGCGATGACATGGAGATAGGCGGCCCGCAGGTTATGGTCCTGATGATCTTCCTCATGGGCCCCATGATCGTGATCGTGATCATGGGCATGCGCGTGACCGTGATCCTGCCCCGCGTGACCCAGGAGCCAGGCCGACAGCAAATTGACCGCCAGACCCAGGGCGGCCACCAACAAGGCTTCCCCGTACTGGATCGGCACCGGGTCGATCAGCCGCCCCAGCGAGGCGCCCAACATCCACAGGGCGCCCGCGACCAGCAGCAAGGCGCTGGTATAACCGGCCAGTGACGACACCTTGCCGGTGCCGAAGGTGAAACGCGGATCAGCCCCGTGCCGCCGCGCGAAGGCATAGGCATAGGCGGCGATGCCCAGGGCGGCGGCATGGCTGCCCATGTGCCAGCCGTCGGCGAGCAAGGCCATGGAGCCGGTGAGCCAGCCGGCGATCAATTCGCCGGCCATCGCCGCCAATGTCAGGCCCACCACCCAACGAGTACGCTGCTCGGCGCGCCGTTGCGCCGCATTGCTGAAATCGTGGGTATGTCCCCAGGCACTCGGGTCGTGGATCAACGCACCGCGGTCTTCGGTCAGGTTGGGCAAGGCCATGACGAGAGGTCTCCACTCGCGAGCTCATTGAACCCCGACCGCTCGACCACCGGCGCAGGCGAGCGCCTGTTCGATCAGCCGGCGGGCGAAGATCCAGTCGGCCGGCCGGCCGGCACCGGCGGTCGGTAAGAACACCTCGATCCCGAGGTAACGAAACGCGTCGTTGTCCCAGACGGATCTGGGGATGACGGTGTGGGCGGACAGCAGGGAGTCGCCGACGCGCGGCGGGTCATCAGGGCCGGCGAGCAGCACCCCCCGCACCAGCTCCCCCGACGGCGGCGGCTGAGCCGGATCCCGGTGGTCGAGCAGACACGCCAGCAGGTGCCGATCGGCGCAGATCAGGTCGGCGCAACGCCCGGGCTCGTTCACCCCGGCATGCAGATCCAGCAGTAGATCGTAGTGTCCGCGCACCTGCGCCAGGACTTGCAGATACAACTCCTGATGGTTGGTGCGGTAGTAGAACGCCTGGTCCGGGCTGGGACGCACCCCCGAGACACCCGCGGGAATGCGCAACAAGGTCAGGTGCGACAGTTCGAGCCCGGCGGCCACCGCCTCGCCGAAGGCCAGTTCCTCCCGGTGGATACCGATGACCAGAACCGCCCGCATCGGTGGCTGCCCGGCGAACTCAGACCGCGGGACTGCCGAGAACCGCGGGTGGGGAGGTCACACCCACCCACTCATAGGTCTCGACGCCGGCCTGGTCGCACTTGCAGCACCCGCTGGAGCAGGCGGCGCCATTGGCAATGCGGCGCACCCGGCCCTTGCGCTCCAGGGCCGCCAGCATCCCGCGCACGGCATCCTCACTGGTCTCGAAACGCAGCGCCATGTCCAGCAGCGGCGCGCGCTTGCGCTCGGTCAGATAGGCGGTGAGATCGGCGAGGATCATCGTGAGTCTCCTGTCTTAGTGGAGCCGGCTTCCAGCCGGCGGCGGCCGACGCAACCCCCCACGCCTCAGGCCGCGGCCCGGACCAACCGTACCGGACGCGGCTCGCGGTCAGCCCACCAGCGCAGCGTGAACAACACCGCGGCGAAGGTCCCAAGCATCGCCCCGATCCAGAGCGCCGAGGCGGTCGGGTCCCGGTTGAAGATCGCGGCCTGATAGAAGACCGTCGCCGCGATGTAACCGAGCCCCGTGGTCCAGGCCGCGGTGAAGACGGCCCAGCCGGGCGTGGTCTCCCGATAGACCGCCGCGATGGCCGCCACGCAAGGCGCATAGAGCAGGATGAAGAGCAGGTAGGCGAAGGCCCCGGCCGCCCCGTCGAAGCGCGCCGCCATGGCGCCGAAGGTACCGGTACTGACCTCCTGGGCCGCGGCTGTCGTCTGCGTGTCGGTCAGGTCACCGACCGCCAACCCCAAGGGATCACCCCAGGTGCCGAGCGCAGCGCCCAGATTCGCCGGGATGGTGGCCAGCGCCGCCTGCAGGCCGCCGGTCAGGCTGAAGGGCGCGGGTTCTTCCGGCGCGCCCGCGTCCGCCGCGGCCAGCGCCGAATAGGTCGCGTTGAGCGTCCCCACCACCGCCTCCTTGGCCAGTATCCCGGTGAAGATACCGACCGTGGCCGGCCAGTTCTCCGCATCGAGCCCCATGGGCGCGAAGGCCGGCGCGATGGTGCGGCCGATCGCGGCGAGCACCGAGTGCTCGCTGTCCTCATTGCCGTAAGTCCCATCGGTGCCGATGCTGTTGAGCACATTGAGCACCAGCACCATCGGCACGATCACCCGGCCCGCCCGCACCACGAACCCCTGGGTGCGTTCCCAGGTGCGGATCACCACGCCCTTGAGCGTCGGCAGGTGATAGGGCGGCAGTTCCATGACGAAGGGCGCGCTCTCACCTTTGAGCAGCGTGTGCTTCATGGCAAAGCCGGTGAGCACCGCCGCCGCGATCCCGATCAGATAGAGCCCGAACACGATGTTCTGTCCGCCCACGGGAAAGAAGGCGGCAGCGAACAGGACATAGACCGGCAGCCGCGCCCCACAGGACATGAAGGGGGCCATGAGAACCGTCAAAATCCGATCGCGCGCGTTCTCCAGCGTGCGCGCGGCCATGATCGCCGGCACATTGCAGCCGAACCCGACCAAGAGCGGCACGAAGGCCTTGCCGGGCAATCCGATGGTGCGCATGAAGCGATCCATGACGAAAGCCGCCCGCGCCATATAGCCCGAGTCCTCCAGGGCCGACATGAAAACATACAGAAAGGCGATGATCGGGATAAAGGTCGCGACCACCTGAATGCCGGCGCCGATGCCGTTGGCCAACAGCACGATCAGCCATTCCGGGGCCGCGAGCCGGGTCAACACCTCGGCGGTCCCGTCCACGAAGATGGTCCCGGCCGCCTGATCGAAGAAGTCGATGAAAGCCCCGCCGATGTTGATGGTGAACATGAACATCAGATACATCACGACCAGAAAGATCGGAATGCCCAGGGCGCGGTTGAGCATCACCCGGTCGATGGCGTCTGAGCGGTTGCGCGACGCCTGGCCGGTGCGCACCACGGTCGACTGCGTCAGGGCGTGGCTGATCCCATAGCGGGCGTCGGCCAGCAGGATGTCCACGTCGTCCGCCTGGTCGCCCAGCAGGGCGCGGACCGCCTCGGTATCGATGATATCGCCCACCAGACGACGCGCCAGATCGTCACCCTCCAGCAGCCGGGCGGCCAGCCAGCGCGGCACATCGCCGCTGGCCGCGGCGATCGGCGTAAGCCGCGGCAGCAGGGCGGCGATGGCGGACTCGATGAGCGGATCGAAAGTGATCGCCAGGCTGGGCACCGGCCGCGCTGCCGCGGCCTGCAACAGCACCGTCTTGAGGTCATCCACCCCCTCCCCGCCGGCCGCCGCTACCGGGACCACGGGACAGCCGAGCTGCCGTGCCAGCGCGACCGTATCGATACGTAACCCCTTCTCGCGGGCCACATCCATCATGTTCAGGGCCACCACCAGCGGCCGGCCCGTTTCGATCAACTGGGTGGTGAGATAAAGGTTCCGCTCCAGGTTGGAGGCATCCAGGATGTTGAGGATCAGGTCCGCCTCGCGGGCATGCACGAAGTCACGGGCGATGCGCTCATCCAGTGAGACCTCCTGATCCGTCACATCCAGGGAGTAGGTCCCGGGCAGGTCAACCAGCGTGAACTCCGCCCCCTGGAACCGATAGCGCCCGGTCTTGCGCTCGACCGTCACGCCGGGCCAGTTGCCCACCCGCTGACGGGAGCCGGTCAGGGCGTTGAACAGCGTGGTCTTGCCGCAGTTCGGATTGCCGACGACGCCGATCGTGAAGGTTTGACCCGGACTGGAATGGGTGTTGTCGGTACTGCTCATATCAACCGCTCCACGTTCAGCGTCGCCGCCTCGTCTTTGCGCAGACTCACCGAGGTCCCGCGCACCCGCACTTCCACCGGATCGCCCATGGGCGCCACCCGCACCACCTGGAACTCGACCCCCGGCGTCAGCCCCATGGCCAGGAGCTTGCGTCGATACGCCTGGCCGCCGGGCGCGAAACCCTGCACCCGGCCTTGGTCGCCGGCCTTCATCTCTTTCAGCATGATCGACATCTTGAACCTACCTAACGGCTGTGCCGGGTGTCACGGGCGCGGCAGACACCGCCGACCCAACAACGCATTATATTGGTGCAACCAGGATCTTGGCGGCCATCCCGCCGCCCAAGGCGATCCGCGCCTCACCGCGGGCGACCAGCAGGCCGCCGCCCTGACGCTGAACCACCTGGATTTCGGCGCCGACATTGAGCCCCAGTTCGGTCAGACGCAGCGACAGCGTCTTGCCGCCGCGCAGGGCGAGGATTCGCACCGGCGTTCCCTCATCGGCCATCATCAGCGGAAAGCCCTTGGGCTCGGTGTCCATGTTTGACTCTGGGTTTGACTCTGGGTTTGACTCTGGATTTTCGACGTTGGAACTCGGAAATTAATGCGAACGATTCGCATCTTACTCCCCGCCGACCAGTTAACGCAAATCCTTCTCATCTACGGTACAGTAGCGCGGCGGCGCTCCGACACCCCGTCGAACGCGGCCTGACATCGCATTCGCTCTGGAGCCCTGAAATGACGCGTGACACGCAGCCGGCAACAACCCCGACGGACGACTGGGAGGTCTTTCAACTGGACGACCTGGTGGCGCGGGTCGCGCCGGGCGCCCTGTCCCTGCGCGAGTTCCTGCGCACGCCCTCGTTGAGCTGTTCCATCTACCACCTGCCGGTCGGCTCCCGTGACATGGCGAGTGCCCACGAGGAGGACGAACTCTATCTGGTACTCAGCGGACGCGCCCGCCTGCGGGTCGGGACCAGTGAACATGAGGTGCGCCCAGGCACCTTGATGTACGTTCACGCCGCCTGTGATCACACCTTTTTCGACATCGAGGAGCACCTGACCGTTCTGGCATTTTTTGGTGCACCCCTGCGCGGACGCTGGTCCGCACGGGACGCTTGAGCCTTGAATAAGCATATTCCGCGCCAGGACGCCGAGGCCGGTGCATTACCCTCCTACCGGGTATCCAGATAAACCTTTGCTGTAGGGGCGGGTTTGAAACCCGCCCCTACGTCTGGTTATCACGGCCGACGGCTCATGCGGGTCCAGTATGATGAATTTCAATTTCGTCATACAATGCGTCCGAACGCGGACCTCAAGTCCGTGAACACGCACTCGCGGCCCACTCAGGAGCAATCGCTATGCCCGGCACCCCCATGCGCAGCCCTGGTCCACAGATCGCCCTGATGGGCCTGCTCGCCCTCGCTCTGACACCGGCAACGCCGGCCGCGGCGCACTTTCAGGAACTGATTCCATCGACCGAGATCGTCACTGAGGGGGGGACTACCCCGGTCGGCCTGAGTCTGGCGTTTACCCACCCCATGGAGCGCGGACCGGTGATGGAAATGGGCGAGCCGGTGCAGTTCGGAGTCCTGGGTCCAGCCGGGCGTGAAGACCTGAAATCCACGCTGAAACGGATCAAAGTCGACGGGAAGTCCGCCTACACCGCCGAGTACCGCGTCAAACAACCGGGTGACTATGTGTTCTTCGTCGAGCCCGCGCCTTACTGGGAGCCGGGTGAGGGCAAGATGATCGTCCACTACACCAAGGTGGTAGTCGATGCCTTCGGCGCCGAGGACGGTTGGGACGCTGCTCTCGGCCTGCCGGTCGAAATCGAACCCCTGGTGCGTCCCTATGGCCTGTGGACAGGCAACCTGTTCCGCGGCATCGTTAAGCAGGACGGCAAGCCGGTTCCCTTCGCGGCAGTCGAGGTCGAGTGGCGTAACGACGGGTCGGTCAAGCCCCCGGCCGACCCCTTCGTCACCCAGGTCATCAAGGCCGACGGCAACGGTGTCTTCAGCTACGCGATGCCCAAGGCCGGCTGGTGGGGCTTCGCCGCCCTGCTGGACGGACCGGCCCCGCTGATCAACCCGGAGGGCAAGGAGGTTCCGGTGGAACAGGGCGCGCTGATCTGGGTGCGGACGCGGGATATGTGATCCATGGCCCACATCCCAGACGGCGTCCTGTCCGCCCCGGTCCTGATCACCGGCGCCATCGCCTCGGCCGGACTACTGACGCTGGCCTTGCGGCGCCTGGACTATGATCACCTGCCCGCGGCGGCGGCCCTGTCCGCCGCCTTCTTCGTCTCGTCATTGATCAGTGTCCCGGTGGGTCCCAGCAGCGTCCATCTGCTGCTGAACGGGCTCATGGGCCTGCTGCTCGGCTGGACCGCCCTGCCCGCCCTGTTCGTCGCGCTGCTGCTGCAAGCCGTCTTTTTCGGCTACGGCGGCTTCGCGGTGCTGGGCGTCAACACCCTGAACATGGCCCTGCCGGCCCTGCTCTGCGCGCTGGCGCTACGCCCCTTGCTGCGCCGCGAGCGGCCGTGGTCCGGGGCACGTCCGGTGTTCTGGATCGGCGCGGCGGCGGGCGGAGCCGGAGTTCTGCTGACCGCCGTCATGCTGGCCCTGAGCCTGGGTCTGAGCGGTCAGGCCTTCATCCCCGCCGCCCAGGTGCTGGTCATCACCTATGTGCCGCTGGCCCTGGTGGAAGCCCTGATCACCGGCACCGTGCTGCGTTTTCTGCAACGGGTCGAACCCGACCTGCTGCCCGGGCCTCGCACACTGGAGGTCGAGGCTTTACCGTGAAAGTCGCGCGGCGACCCCGTGGGAGCGGCGTCCCGCCGCGACGGGGCCTCGCGCACAGCCGCTACGTTCGCGGTCACCGCGGCACCGCATCGCGGCGGGACGCCGCTCCCACGGGGGACTTTCATCTTCTGGGGTGGCTTATGTTCCTTATTGTCGTTGTCGTAATCGAGGTTCTCATGGCGCCCCGGCGGATTCTATCGCACCTCGTACCGATCTTGGTCCTGTTGGGCCTCAGCCCCCCCACCCAGGCCCACAAATTGCGCGTCTTCGCCGCGGCCGAGGGCCCGCTGATCACCGGGTCGGCCTATTTCGCCGGCGGCGGTGCGGCCACCGGCGCCCGCATCCGCATCCTGGATACGCAGAACCGCACCCTGGCCGAGCCGACCCCGGACGCCGCGGGCCGCTTCAGCTACCGCGCCCAAGCCGCCACGGATCTGTTGATCGTCGCCGAGACCGGCGACGGCCACCGCACCGAATGGCGGATACCCGCGTCCGACCTGACCGGGTCATTCCCGACCACCGACCCAGGTACGCCCGAGCGGCCCACTGCGGCCCCGTCCGCGCCCGCCGCGCCACCTCCGACGCCAGCACCGACCGGCCTCGACCCGCTGCTCACGGCCGCCATCGAGGGCGCGGTCGCCCGCCAGATTCGCCCGCTGCGCGAGGAGTTGCTGGCCTTTCAGGATCAGACGCGGCTACGCGACATCCTGGGCGGCATCGGTTACATCCTCGGACTCATGGGCCTGGCCCTCTGGTGGCGGAGCCGGCGAACGGCCGCTCGACCTTGACCACGGCGCTCTTTCCCACTGACGGGGCGGCCGCGGCGGACTGGCTGGGGGCCCGGGACACACGTCTGCGGCTACTCGCCGCCGGCCTGTTCGCCCTGATGACCCTGAGCCTCACCCAGTTCTGGACCTTACTGACGGCCGGGCTGATCGCGCTCGCCCTGGCCGCCGCCGCGGGTCTGACCTTGCGGATGCTGCGCGGCCGGCTGCTCGCCCTGGAAGGCTTCATGCTGTTCCTGCTCCTCACCTTGCCCTTCACCGTCCCCGGCGAGCCGCTGCTGACACTGGGCCCGCTGACCGCCAGCCGCGCCGGCCTCGCACAAGCGCTGCTCATCCTGCTGAAAGCCAATGTGATCGTGATCACCCTGCTCGCCCTGGCGGGCAGCCTGGAACCGGTCCTCTTCGGCCATGCACTGGCGCGACTGGGACTGCCCGAGAAACTGGTGCACCTGCTCTTGTTCACAGTCCGCCAGATCCATCTGCTCCATCAGGAATACCAGCGCATGGATCAGGCCATGCGGGTACGCGCCTTTCGCCCGCGCAGCGACCGCCACACCTGGAACAGCTACGGTTGGCTCATCGGAATGCTCCTGGTGCGCAGCCTCGCCCGCGCGCGCCGCATCATGGGCGCCATGCGCTGCCGCGGCTTCCACGGCCGGCTCTATCTCCTGGACACGCCGACCTGGAACCGCGGCGACACCTGGTCGGCCGCGGCCCTGGGGGTGATGGTGACGGCACTGATCACGGCGGACCGGCTGTGCTGACGGACACCGGAACCGGATCGCCGCACCCGCCGCTGCTGGAACTGCGCGCGGTCCATTTCCGCCACGGCGACCGCGTGGTATTGCGCGGCGTCGACCTGGTCTTACCGGCCGGCGATCGGATCGCGCTGATCGGACCCAACGGCGCCGGCAAAACCACCCTGCTGCACCTGCTCGTCGGCCTGGCCCGCCCCAGCGCGGGCGAGGTCCGCGCCTTCGGCCAGGCGCGCCGGACCGAGCCCGACTTTCACGACGTCCGCACCCGGGTCGGTCTCTTGTTCCAGGACTCGGACGACCAACTGTTCTGCCCCACCGTGCTGGAGGACGTTGCCTTCGGCCCGCTCAACCTGGGCCGCACCCCCGCCCAGGCCCGCGCCGATGCCGAGCAGGTCCTGGCGGCACTGGGTCTGTCCGACTACGCCGACCGTGTCACCCACCGCCTCTCGGGCGGCGAGAAACGCCTGGTTGCACTGGCCACCATTCTCGCCATGCACCCCGCCGTGCTGCTGCTGGACGAGCCCACCACCGGCCTGGACGAGGCCACCCAGGAACGGCTCGTCGGCCACCTGTCCACGCTACCCCAGGCCATGCTGATCGTGTCGCACGACCATCGCGTCCTGGAGCGGTTGGTGCAGCGTGTCGTGCTCCTGGTCGACGGAGAACTCGCCGCGGCGACCCTGCACCAGCACCCGCACACCCACCGTCATGCCCACCTGCATGTGCACGCGCCGGACGAATTTGCCGACCATGGGGATCCGGCCGCGGCCCCGCTCCACGGCGCGCATCACGAGCCGTGATGCCTGACCCCAGGAGCCCGCTTGTCAGGCTCTTCATTCTTTGTGGCAAAAGGCAGACCTGACTCGGAACGGTGCCACACACAAACGCTTGAACTGCTGATCGAAAAATGGGGCTGCCGCTCTTTATCAGCATCGCCTGGATTCGACCCAAGTTCCGGCAGCTAACGACAAGCTCAGCGGCGATTTTACGAGTCCGCTGGAGCTACTTGTTGGGCCTCGGCCTTCGCTCTTATTGTGTGCAGATCTTTCGCTAACTCAGCATAACGACTAAGCGTTTATCCGTCGTGCGCGCCGCACTGATCTCCGGTCGTGGCACGGCGCCTGGCGCGCACGACGGATAAACGTTTGTTGGACTAATCCGATCCTGGCACGGTGCCCGCTACGGGCA